>OBJA01000081.1_pt1 | contig 97331 bp, 79 predicted proteins | sample 1519751 | NCBI WGS metagenome assembly OBJA01 (sample SAMEA3881238, study PRJEB22517) | soil metagenome | biome: lake sediment; feature: soda lake sediment; material: sediment, water from around vicinity | place: India | collected 2013-12-23 | depth 3 m | reverse complement strand
ACAGTTACTATCAGAGAACGTGATAGTATGCAGCAGGACAGAGTAAATATCGACCAATTGCAGAGTATTATATACCAGCGTGTAAAGAATTAGGAAATACCAATTATTATTAAAGGCAACACTTAGCATAATTGCGAAAGGGTTGCCTTTTTTATTTTACCCAAAATTGTCCGGGTTATTTATTATTATAAGAATTCATCGCATGCGAAGGCCCTGCGAGTATAAAGCTTTTAATCATCTCAACAGCAACTGGAATTCTTTCCATGAAAAGCTTCTCTTCATCTTTTGTAAACCGGCCGAGTACATAATTTACCTGAAAGCCTTTGGCAAAGTCATTACCAATACCTACTCTTAGTCGTGGGAATTCATTACTCCCCAACATTTCAATTATATTATTCAAGCCATTATGACTGCCTCCGCTGCCTTTGGTTTTAAGGCGAAAAATTCCTTTGTCGAGATCAATGTCATCAACAATGGTAAGAGAGTTGGCAACCTCAATTTTATCTACTGTAAGCCAATACTTCAAGGCCTTTCCACTTAAATTCATGTAAGTGGTAGGTTTAATAATTACTACAGTTTTGTTCTTAATTTTACCCTCAGCCCTAAAGGCAAGTCGGTCGTGTACGAACTTAACACCCAGATCCTGCGCAAGAGCATCGGCAATTATAAAGCCAATATTATGGCGGGTGTTTTCATACTCCTCACCAATATTACCTAAGCCGTTTATCAAATACTTCACAACTTATGAGCTTTTTAATAAAGATATAAAGGCGTTGCATGCAACGCCTTTATACAAATCAAAATTATCAAAAAATTACTTACCCGGACCTACAGGTTCTACGTTCCTTGTAGTTAATACCGATACGATTACTGAATTCTTATTATCGAGGAATTCAACATTTTCTAATTTTAAGTCACCAACTTTAACTGACTGGTTAAGATCAAGATCAGAAATGCTTACTTCCACTTCGTCAGGAAGATTCTGAATAAGAGCTTTAACTCTCACTTTGCGGAATTTCTTAACAAGCTTACCACCTCTTAAAACTCCCGGTGAAGTACCGGTTATTTTTATAGGCACAGAAATGATTACAGGTTTTTGTGGATCTAACTGTAAAAAGTCGGCATGTAAAAGTGAATCTGTTACAGGGTGTGACTGAACATCCTGAAGAATTGTTAAATACTCTTTTCCATCTATATCGATGTTAATAAGAAAAGAAGCCGGAGTGTAAAGAATAGGTTTAAAGTTAACCACATCTGTTGAGAAATGAATTTGTTCTTTACCACCATAGATAACACATGGTACTTTGCCTGCAACGCGTTGTGCTTTAGCATCTTTTTTCCCTACGTTCTCGCGAAGAGAACCGCTCAATGATACTGTTTTCATTTTATTTATTTAGTTAATTGTTAAAATTATTCAAACTTAAAGAGTGTGGAAATCGACTCATAATTATGAACCTTTCCGATAACATCGGCCAGAAGATCGGCAGTGCTTAACACTTTGATCTTCGAACTACTACTTCTTACAGGAATTGTGTCGGTTACTACTACTTCAGTAAATGCCGAATTTTCTATCTTTTCAATTGCGTTATTCGATAATAACGGGTGAGTGCAGAATCCTCTCACGCTGTTAGCACCGTTATCCATCATCAACTGAGCTGCTTTACAAATTGTTCCCCCGGTATCGATGATATCATCAACAAGAATAACGTCTTTGCCTGTTACATCACCAATAAGAGCCATAGTATCAACCTGATTTGCTTTAAGACGTTGCTTGTAGCAGATCACGAACGAAGTATTCAGTATTTTGGCATAAGCTGCAGCACGACGTGTACCACCAGTATCAGGTGATGCCATGGTGATGTTTGGCAGATTAAGTTGACGGATATATGGAACAAAGATTGATGAGGAGTATAAATGATCAACAGGAACATCAAAGAAACCCTGGATCTGATCGGCATGAAGGTCAATAGTAATTATTCGCTGAACACCGGCTGCTGTTAACAAATTAGCCACCAGTTTAGCGGCTATCGAAACACGCGGTTTGTCTTTCCTGTCTTGTCTTGCAAAACCAAAATATGGAATAACAGCAATAATATGACGGGCCGAAGCTCTTTTTGCAGCATCAATCATCAATAAAAGCTCAAACAGATTGTCGGTTGGAGCAAATGTCGACTGAACGATAAACAAATCATTTCCTCTGATATTTTCTTCAAAAGAGGGCTGAAATTCGCCATCTGAAAAGTCAGTGATCAGTACATCACCGAGCTTCTTTCCATAACTTGTTGCTATTTTTTCAGCCAGATAACGGGTGGCTCTACCCGAGAAAATGTTAACCACTGTTGCCATTACTTAGCTTGCTAAGGAGGTTAAAAAGAAATAGATTTATGTGGCGGCAAAGGTACAATGTTTTTCTATACGTAGTAACCCCATCTTGAAGAAATATGAAATTACTTCATTTTATACTTGATTTTTGTCTGGATTTATGTTATTTTTGCACCCCTTAATTTAAGGGTACTTGTGCTCTGTCGGGAAATATATGCTTGCAATAATAAGATTAAGCCTTATAAAGGTCAATCTTTTTAACTATTCATCAGGTAATAACTAAATTGCCAAAACTCAAATAACCCCAGGAATGAAACTTTCACAATTTCGCTATTCCTTACCAAACGACCTTATAGCAAAACATCCAACTGAAAACAGGGGAGAATCACGTCTAATGGTCTTAAACAGGAAAAACCGTACCATCGAGCATCGTATGTTCACCGACATACTTGACTATTTTGATGACGGTGACGTTTTTGTATTAAATGATACCAGAGTTTTTCCTGCTCTTCTTACAGGCGAAAAGGAAAAAACAGGAGCTCAAATCTCTGTATTCCTGTTAAGGGAGCTTAATGCTGAAGCAAGACTATGGGACGTTTTAGTTGAACCTGCCCGTAAGATAAGAATTGGTAATAAGTTATATTTCGGCGAGGATGATCTGCTTGTTGCTGAGGTAATTGATAATACTACTTCAAGAGGTCGTACACTTCGCTTTCTCTTCGATGGTCCTTATGAAGAGTTTAAAAAGACAATCGAAAGCTTAGGAAAAACGCCTATTCCTGAAGAATTACAAGCTCTTCGTGACATAATACCTGAAGATAAAGAATGGTACCAAACTATATATGCTACTAAAGAAGGTGCTGTTGCAGCTCCTACTGCAGGATTGCATTTCAGTCGTGAACTCATGAAGCGTCTTGAACTTAAGGGTGTTACCTTCGCAAGTATTACCCTTCATGCAGGTGTTGGAAACTTCAGAGCTATAGATGTTGAAGACCTTACCAAACATAAAATGGACTCCGAGGAGTTAATTATTGAAGAAGAGGCTGCACGTATCGTTAATAAGGCAAAGAGCGAAAGGAAACAGATTTGTGTAGTGGGTACCACTACCATGAAAGCTGTTGAAACTTCTGTGTCTATTGCCGGTACACTAAAACCATATAAGGGTTGGTCAAATAAGTTTATATTCCCTCCTTATGATTTTAGTATCCCTACATCAATGATCACTAATTTTCATCTTCCGCAATCTCCTATGCTGATGATGACTTCAGCATTTGCTGATTTCGATTTCCTGATGATGGCCTATAAAGAGGCTGTGAAAGAAAAGTATAGATTCTTTACATACGGCGATGCAATGTTAATCCTCTGATGAGGAGGTTTGTAATTATCGTTGCCGCTGGTACAGGGTTGAGAATGGAATCATCTGTTCCTAAGCAATTTATGTTGCTCGGCGATAAGCCTTTGCTTATGCATACAATCAAGGCATTTCAAAATTGTAACGCTAGCAAGATAATTGTTGTTATCCCTACTTCATTCATAAGTTACTGGAATTCATTATGCACTCAGTATTCATTTGATGTTGAGCACTCAGTTGTTGCCGGTGGACTATTCCGCTCTCAGTCAGTGAAAAATGGTCTTGATTCGATTGATGCGGATGATGCTCTTGTTGCTGTTCATGACGGAGTAAGGCCTTTTGTATCAACCGAATTAATCAGTAAAGCATTTTCGCTTGCTTTGGAATCTGGATCTGCCGTTCCCTATGTTGATCTTGTTAATACTATCAGAGTAATTGAAGGAAAAGTAAACAGGATGGTTGAAAGGGATAATTACAAATCAGTTCAAACTCCTCAGTGCTACCGACTTTCAATATTGAGGAAAGTATATAACGATGAGAATTTGAGATCTTTCACTGACGATTCAGGTCTTGTAGATAAATTAGATTTTCCAATTAACTTATTTAAAGGTGAGGAGGAGAATATTAAAATTACTACACCTCTCGACTTCATGCTTGCCGAAGCGATTTTAAGGTCTAAGCAAGAGATATATTAATTGTTCTATCGTCTTAGTTTACGACCTTTCCAATCATATCCGGTAACTGCCGAAAGCAATCCAACCACTACTGTATAAACCATTACAAAGATTTCCATTAATGGCAGGTATCTCAATAGTTTTTGCTGGCCGAATACCTTGGTGTACTTATGCAGAAGTATATAATCAAGTATCGATTTTAGTGCAAAACCTCCTGATAATAAAGCAAAGAGCTCAATTGACGTGAGCTGGTTGTGTTGGTCAATAAATAGACTCACCAGACAAATAGCTGCTGTTATAAGAATCAGCAGATTGGTAGTAAGCATTGTAAGTGCAGTGTAAATTACATCTTTATCCTTGAAGGCATTTCTTTTCGAAATCCACCTAACTCTCTGATCTAGGAATGCCTTAAGGGTTCTCATCGCATTGGTATAAACAACTGCCGCGGGTTCTTTAATGAAAGCAATGTGCTCTGGACCAAACCTCTTTTTTACCATCAGCATCTTGAATACATCATCGCCCGAAGCCAGTCGTATCTTAATGTAATCGTCATTACACACCCCTTTTTCCTGCACCAGAATATTTGCCCTGTATGCCATATTCGCTCCGTTACACATAATTGGTTTGCCAATACTTATAGCCGCAGCAGTCGATGCAATAAGTGAGTTAAATTCAATGCATTGAAAAGCATTGAAGAGACCTTTCTCACGATAAAACATTACCGATCCTGTAACAAATAGTGCATCATTTCTTTCAATCGTTTTCATTATTGATGATATCCATGAAACAGGTACTACACAATCGGCATCAGTATGTGCAATAACCGATCCGCTGGCAACTTTCAAACCTTCATTGATTGCCGATTTTTTACCTTGAGAGTCTGTAAGTTCTATCAGCTTAACCGTTTGTGGATTTTGCGAATGGTAGCCGCGGATGATCTGCGCTGTATTGTCGGTTGAGTGGTCATCAATTATTATAATCTCATACCTTTCTTTTGGGTAATCCTGTTGAAGCAAGCTATTTAAGCATTTCGCAATGTTATATTCTTCATTCCTTGCAGCTACAACTACCGAAACAGAGTAAGCTGATTCATTCTGACTATTAATCCCATCTTTAGTTGCACTCTTAACCAGGATCTCATCACTCCTATCAGTTGAAATTCTCAGTAATCTGTTCAGTCCAAAGATATATCTGGCAAAGTGTATCGTGTAGTTTACAATAATTACCGGAAACAATATCAGCAGCAATGTTATCATAACTCTTATTTAGGCTCTGAAAATTCTTAGTCTGTTAATAAAAAACATTCCAATTATTGCGGGAGTTGCAAGATTAAGAATCCAGATGGAGGTAGAGGCCGCAAGAATAGCAATAGGAGCATCGGGTTGCATTGTGCCGCTGCTAATAAAATACATGGCAACCGAGCCTCTGATACCCAGATCAATAAGTGCGATTGTTGGGATAGCGGTCATTGTAAAGTATGTCATTGCGATGAGAACAAATGCAGTATACCAGGGCATGACTATACCAAATGCTATAAGTAGCAAGTAAAATTGAGTAGTAAAGATGAAATATCGTACAATGCTCAGCCACAGTATCTGAATTAGAAGAGCCCGTTTCAAGCGATTAACGATTTTGGTGAAACTTTTTAGCTTAGCCCATTTTGGTTCTGCTTTAACCGGAAACAATCTGGTTATAGCCGGTACCTTTAGGTAAAGCATGATGATGAGCAGTTGACATGATACAATAGCAACTATCAGCAAGAAATAGATCCAGCTGTTTGCTTCAGCAAGAATGTCGAGTTTCTGTGGCAGGAAGAATATCAGCGCAAACAAGCCCATTAGCAATGTTGATATTAACTGACTAACACTTCCGGTGAGGGAGAGAAATGCTGCTTTAAGTGGATGAGTTTTCTTTAGTGTTAAAATCCTACCTGCAAATTCACCTATCCGGTTGGGTGTGAAAAGACTTACACTTATTCCGGTTAGTACTGATTTCAATGAATCGGTAAAAGAAACATTCTCTGAATACCGTATCAGCAATCTCCACTTTAATGCTTCAATCGACCAGTTCACAGGCATCAGGACCAGTGCAATTGTTGCCGGTATAAGAAAGTCTGAAGTATTCCATCGTACTCTTAGCGAATCGCCGAATGAGGCCAGAGTTTCAGGGTTTGTTATCTGTTTATAAATAAACCATAATGATGCAAAAGCAATAAGAAAACGCCAACCGATATTAATGCTTTTCTTTACCTTTGCTGATAGAGTCATTTGTTATTTAATTGTGTATTATGCAAAGCGAGAGAATCATCCTGGGTATCGATCCCGGTACACAGGTGATGGGTTATGGATTAATTGCCGATAAAGGTAAGAAAATTGAACTTATTACTCTTGATGTCTTTAGATTCAGTTCGAAAGACGATCATTCGCTGCGCCTAAAACAAATATTTGAATCGGTGTTAAACCTCATCGATACATACCATCCCGATGAGTTGGCGATTGAAGCACCCTTTTTTGGAAAGAATGTACAATCGATGCTTAAATTGGGCAGAGCACAGGGAGTTGCAATGGCAGCAGCGCTTTACAGAGACATCCCGATCTTCGAATATTCACCAAGAAAGATTAAGCAGTCAATAACCGGCAAAGGTGCATCATCAAAAGAGCAGGTTGCTGCAATGTTAGCACATCTTTTAATCATGCCAACCGAGAAGATACCACTCGATGCAACAGATGCTGTTGCCGCGGCAGTGTGTCATTATCTGCAGAATAAGTTTGAAACTGTCGGTAACAAAGTAAGCAGTTGGGAGAGCTTTGTTACTCAAAACCCTCATCGCGTTACCACTAAATAGGTATAAGAGTTACTTCGAAAAGAGTTTTTTAACTTCCGTTATTACCTCTGTTTCAGATGCATTGTTTTTGAACACCTTTACCGGTTTCAGGAAGTTGCAGTCATTGGTCGACTTAAATAATTCCTCACCACCCCCTGTAATGTTCAACATTATAAGTGAATTCTCATTAACCATGCCATCACTAACCGCCTGAATCAGAGATGCAGTAGCAACAGCTGCGGCAGGATGTATATCAATACCTTCAAGTTTTCTGAAGAGATTGGCGGCCTCTTTGAGTTCACTGTTTGTAATCTTCATAACCTCACCGTTGGTATCAGTAAGAGCATCGAACAAACCACCATGAATGGAGTAGGGAGGCTTGCGGTTTGACAGAACTTTGGCTGTTATTTCAGAGGCCTGATTTCGGGCAATATCATCATCCAGAGGTAGCAACTGGCGTGATCTCACTTTCCATGCTTCGTATATTGGCAAAAAAGGAACATTTTGTGAAACTATCAAGCGCATCTTATTACTTCCAAATCTGCCATCTTCAATTAAACGCATATTTGCCTCCCATGCTGCAATGGCTCCGGTTCCGCTTCCAATTGCCTGGAAATAAAAGTCGGGTATCATACCTATTGTCAGCACCGAGCATAAAACAGTAGTTCCCATTCCATCGCGGCGAGCAACATTCTTAGCACCACCTTCAGCTGTAAAGCCTTCAATGCCTGATATTATATTACTTAAATGTATAGCGTCGAAGTAATCACTGCCGCTTTCTGTTGCCACAAGTTTCACGCAATCATCAATAGGCTCATCAAACCAAAGCGCATTTATATAATCGAGGGGAACGCATAGTAATAGTGGAATTTTATTAGCTGAGCAAACCTTTGCGAATGCGCGGGCTGTATTGCCTGCCGAAGCAACAACAAGTATTTTATCTTTATATCCTTTCAAGCGGCTACAAACTGAGTAAGCTTCGGTTTCCTTGAAGGAGCAGGTTGTCATAAAAGCATCTTTCTCAGGCCAATAGCCGTTGAAGGTGATCCACAGGTTCTTTAAACCAAGATACTCTGCAAGTTTCTGGCTCTTGTAAGTAACAGGTGCTGCCGAACCTTTAAGATGTCCACGCAATGGTAACCAGTCAGCAAACTGAAATAATCCATCGGCATCATCTCTCAGATCTAACGTTGATTTCTTATATACAGACCTTAACAAGCATGATTTTGATGAGTCGGGCTCATCAAGCATCCAGCCTGTATCATCATAAATTTTTCCTGTGCCAATGCTCTTAAGTTTATAGTCTGTATTGAAACCGTCCATTATTTTGATTTTTATGCGGCAAATTTAGTTAATGAGTTAAATACTACGACATTTTTTTTCATTCACAGTAAGTAAAGCCTCTTGAGGAGATAAGTATGATAACATGGTTAAGTTAATGCTGTCGAAAAAATGTGTTAATAAAGATATTGCCTGATGTAATTGACTTAAAATTGATATAACCGTAATTAAGCCATACCGTTAAATTAAAAAAGAGGAGATGGATTTCACCGCTCCTCTTTTTTAATTTATTTACAGTAATTTACGTTGAGATGAGTCTGATAATGTAATAGTTTGAGATGCTTATAAGACGAAACTAATTCCCCTGTGATTCTGATAAGCTTTTACCTCTTGATATTTATCAGGCTCTGTCTAATTCAACAGTAAAGTGACGCATTATAGGTGCTTCGTTCACAATTTTCAAACCTTTGGTAATTGATTTGCTGCGTTCATAAACATTACCAAGAGCAGCCGCAACATAATCCATGTGGTTGTTTGTGTATACTCTTCGTGGAATTGTTAAGCGCAGCAATTCAAGTGCAGGGAATCTGTTCTCACGGGTATCTGGATCACGATCTGCCAGAAGAGCACCAATTTCAACTCCACGTACACCGCTTTCCAGATAAAGCTCTACTGCAAGTGTTTGCGACTGGAACTGCTCTTTTGGAATATGCGGCAGGAATCGTTTAGCATCTACAAAAATTGCATGACCACCAAAAGGTTGCTGAACAGGAACGCCATATTCGAGAAGTTTATTTCCAAGATAAGCTACCTGGTTTATGCGGGTTTCGAGATAGTCAAATTCAGTACCTTCATATAGTCCCTGTGCAAGAGCATTCATATCTCTACCCGACATACCGCCGTAAGTGATATAGCCCTCGAACATGATGTTGAATGTTGAGGCTTTTTTAAACAAATTAACATCTCTCAAAGCTATAAATCCACCCATGTTAACAATTGCATCTTTCTTACTGCTCATTGTCATAACATCAGCGTAGCTGAACATTTCGGCCACAATCTCCCTGATCGACTTGTCAGCATAGCCCTCTTCGCGGGTTTTAATAAAATATGCATTTTCAGCAAAACGTGCTGAGTCGAACAGAACCATGATACCGTACTTATCTGAAAGCTCTTTTACAGCCCTCATATTAGCCATTGAAACCGGTTGTCCGCCCGAAGAGTTGCATGTAACGGTTACTACAGTAAAAGGTATCTTTTCGTGAGGAGTTGTTTTGTAAACTTCTTCAAGCTTGTTAAGGTCAACATTTCCCTTGAAAGGATGAATTATTGTAGTATCGAAAGCCTCATCTATAGTACAATCAATAGCGCGGGCATGACGGTACTCAATATGTCCTTTAGTTGTATCGAAATGTGAATTTCCGGGAATGATATCGCCGGTTTTAACTAAAGCAGAAAAAAGAACATTCTCTGCAGCTCTGCCCTGATGGGTAGGTAAAAAATATTCAAAGCCAAGAATATTATTAATAGCAGCTTTCATCTTATAATATGATGAAGCTCCTGCATAACTTTCATCTCCCAGCATCATTTCACTCCACTGTTTATCACTCATAGCACCAGTGCCTGAATCGGTGAGGAGATCAATGAATACTTGTTCACTCTTTAATTTGAATAGGTTATAGTTAGCATCTTTTATCCATTGCTCACGCTCTTCACGGGTGCTGCGACGGATTGATTCGACCATTTTAATCTTATAGGATTCTGCGAAAGGTAATTTCATTTAGTTAGGTATTGATGTTTTTGAATAACTAGTTTTTGATTCACTTACATTAGGTTTTACTCAAGATATACATCAATACTTATCGCGATTCTTGATATTGCGAAATATAAATTTATTGCTCAATCTGGCCAGAATTATGTAAATGATGTTAGTCATAATGCTCCAAAAGTAAACCATTTTTTAAAAACACAAAACTATTAGCGAAAAAAAAAGAAAGAAGCCCTAAAAACTAAACAAATCATTGGCAATCAATATTGGTTCTATAGCTATTCATTGATCAAAACCAGACAAATAGTACTGTTGACTTTTACTTTACTGCAAGGATTATAGATTCATTCGTGATCCATTTGGCTCAGCCTCTGTTTAGGTTCTGTTTATCTTCTGTTCAGGCTCTGTTTACCTACAGTTATAGTCAGATGATAAACCGATGGTAAACAGAACCTGAACAGAACCTAAAGCGACCATAAGCCAAATGGATCACGAATGAAGAGCTAGTTTGCCTATGGTAAAAAGTGAAGTTGACAGCAAAAAGAACAGTGCTTGTAGTTGGCAATAGGTATTGTCGGCGCTGCTCTTTAACCTGAGTTAGTTAAATAGGTAAAAATTCAGGCAAGAAGGTCAGAAAAACAAATAGTACTCTTGTAGTATGCTATTTCGCAAGGATGATTCGGAAGGTAGTTTCTTTACCGGGAATGGAAGATTTAACGAAGATTTTCCCTTGGTGGTTTTCACGTATAATACGGTTGGCAAGTGAAAGGCCCAATCCCCATCCTCTCTGTTTACTAGTAAAACCGGGGTTGAAGATTGTTTTAAACATGTGCTTTGGAATCCCCTTGCCTGTATCAGTAACATCCACTGTAACATACTCGTCGTCTTCCGATATCTCGATAGTTATTTTACCTACTCCGGCCATTGCATCAACTGAATTCTTCACAAGATTCTCAATTACCCAGTCAAATAACTGAAAATTAAGCTTTGTGAGAATCACCGAATCGCGCGATGGCTTTATTTCAAATACCACCATGCTTGATGTACGTGTTTTCAGATAATCGATCGAGCTGTATATTCTCTCTACGATGTTCTCAGCTTTTAAGTTTGCAGTTGATCCTATTTTTGAGAATCTTTCGGTAATTACATTCAAACGCCCAACATCTTTTTCGAGCTCATCAACAATGTCCTGATTTACTCTTTGATGTTTCAAGTGTTCAACCCAAGCCATCATAGATGAAATTGGGGTGCCTAACTGATGGGCTGTTTCTTTCGCGAGTCCTATCCATACCTGGTTTTGTTCTGACCTGCGTGCTATATTAAAGAGTATATAGGCTACAAGCAGGAACAAACTAACAATACCTAATTGCACATAAGGGAAGAATCTTAACTGTGTTAGTACATAAGAATCCTGATAGTAGATGAAGGTTTTTTGTCCTGCAATTTCAATCTGTATGGGCTCATTGCTTCCGGCCATCTCTTTGATGGTTTTGGCAACGAAATCGGGATCACTTATAAGTGTGCTGTCGATATTACCATATTGAATGATTTTCTGGCGCGTACTGTCGGTAATGATTACAGGTACTGATGCTGAGTTGTCGGCTACCTCAAGGAAAAATGACTGTACAAGATCGTTAAGTACTTTCTTAAGGTCGCTGAATAGTTTGGAATCCTGATAATAAAAAACATTGTAGTTTCCCGAATAATAGTCGAATTTAATAGGCGGATAGGTTGAGAATTTTTCAAGCAGTTCAGGGGTCATCACTGTTGCTGTATCTATATCGAAATCAACATTCTTGGTATAATTTATATAACCTTTGTCGTCGACCAGAATAACAGGAATGGAATTATTGTTTGATATAATTTTCAGGTAGTAGGTGAGATCTTCGTTCTCGTCTGACTGTACAGTTTTAATAGTAGCTTCGGCGAGGAGTTTAGCACGTTCCTGCTCTTCGGCGCTTATTTGTTTAAAGAAGTTTTCGGTGTAATTAACCAGTCGCGCCCTCTGTTGAAGTGCATTAGCCCATGTTCTGATCTTGCCTCTCTCATCTTCACTTATCTTCTTTACCAGTAGATTAGTGTACCATAAAGAGACACTTACAATCAGCAAAGCAATAAAAAACAACCATCGTTTCCAGGTTCTTTTCTGCTTGTATATACTGCTTGCTTTTGGTCGGAAAAAGGAGAAGATTTTCATTAAGCTTTCTGCCACTTATTATTACAAATATAGCTAAGTTATTTAATTTCGTCCCACTCGATTTTGAATTCGGGAGTTTTTCCTGTTTTTGTATCAGTCTTATCCTGTTCAGGGTTTTCTGATTTTTTGCCAAACTCTTTTCTGATAACATCCCTGAACACCTGTTTCTCGTTTTTTAAATCAGTTGCTATCTTTTTACTAACAACTTTTGTATCATATTGGATAACAGGTTTGTCAATTAATCCGCTGATCTTTAAAAATAGTCGTGGTTTCCCATAACCATCATCTTCAATATAGTTATCGATCTCAGCTTGTTGTCTTTTTTTCTTTGCTCTCAATACATCCGAAACAAGCATGTTTACATGGTAATCAATCTCATTTCCAAAACTGTGAGTACCATAGCCTGCCAGATTTAGAGCGGAAGAGTTTATTTCCATGCTTGGGATTATAACTGTTTTGTTGATGATCTCGATCCTGTTTGTTAAGGTTGAGAATTTTACATTCTGAAGTTCATTGGCATCAAGAAATCTCGATAAGGCTTGTAATGGTTTAAAATTATTAAGTTCACCATTCGAGATCTTTAAATCGGCAATAGCTTCAATGCTTTCTGTATTTAATGAATAGTCCATATACAGAGAGGTGGAGAAGAGCACTTTTGCATCGGCGGTTCCCTTAAGATTGGTGCTCATAATACCTGTTTGACCAAATTCATCAAATTCATAGAAGAGTTTGCTTATATCAACGCTCTGGAAATTAGCTGTAGTAATGATTTTTGCCTTATTGCCGTATTTACCATTAATCACCCCATCGGCGCTGATCTTACCGCCAAGAGCGTTTATTAAAATGTCAGATCCTCTTAATACATCATCCTTTAAATTGAAATTGCCTGTTAAATTCCCTGTCTTTAACTTTTTATAAGATAATGCACCTACGCTTAGCCGTGCCCCGAATGTAATATTGGGTGGAAATATGCTGGTTGGGGTTGATTTTCCGCTTTGACTAACTACAAATTTCAACAGATCTTCGATGTTTAATTTATCGCAATACAAGTTTAAATCGGCATGAATGTTCCTGCGATCATTCACGAAGTAGTAAACAATGTTATTGATGTAACCGTTGGCTTTAATATCTGAATCGCCGAACTCAAGCGCAAGTCCATCGAAATAGAACTTATCCTCTTTAAACTCTATAGTGCCGTTCAGGTTACGAATCTTTTGACCGTTGTATATAAAAGCAGCATCAGTTAGTATGGCTTGTCCGGTAAGATTCCTATCTATTTCTGAAGGCTTGCTAACTTTGCCCTTGTAGTTTAATGTTGTATTTATTTTGCCTTTAAAGTCCTTGAAATACTCATTTTCAACTAATGCCGAGAACTCCTCTATATCGGTCGATATGTTTAGGTCAAGCTGAATATTGGGATCTTTCAGGTTGGTTAAATCTATTTTCCCATTAAATTTTCCTGTTTTGGTGTTTCCGCTGAAAGCACCTATATTCAACCTATGCAAGCCCTTCTTATTATCAAGATTATACTTGCCGGTAATGGCTATTTCTTTTAGCCGGAGATCTTTCTCTTTATAATTAAAAACACCTCTTTCAATTTCAAAATCAGCATCGACAGTAATATCAGATAGCTTATCGAAATTTCCTTTTATAGTAGCTTTAGTTGATATATTTCCTTCAGTATCATAGGGTTTCAATCTTGAACTTACATCAGCAGGCAGTACTTTGGTAAGGTTCCTCAGACTACTTTTAGCTGAATGAACGTCAATATCGAAATAACCCGGAGTGCCATATTTAATTAATCCTGATAGCGCAGTTTTGATTTCATCGAAATCCACCTGCGATTTCTGTAAATGAATGGTCTCTTTTTTGGTGTTTATATCCAGACTGCAATCTAATGTAAGATCTCCTTCGGGTAACAGGCTTGTTTTACCTGAAGATAGAATCCGGTTGTAGCAATTACCTTTAAGCTTTAGGTTGAACTCATCTTTCATCAGCGCCCCTTTCAAATTCAGAGTCTTAACCTGAAGAGCCATTACGAACGATCGTTTAAGGTCTTTATAATTAATGGCAGTATTCTTAATTACTATCTTCCTGATATTGAAATTAACATCATTACTTTTACCTGTGGTTTCACTTTTCCAGATATTTAAATTCGTCTTTCCCGTATGATCCTCATAAATGTTAATAGTAGCACCATTAACACTCATACTCTTAATATCATACTTACCGGTGATGAGGCTAATGATGTTAAAGTTAAGACTGATCTTATCAGCTTTTAATAATCCGGGTGAATCGGGGAGTAATTTGGGAGGCTTGAGCTCAACATTTCCAAGTACTAGTGAAGCATCAGGGAACGACCGGATGATTGTGATATTAACGTTCTTAACACTAGCCTCAGCTTCAAGATGTTTATTAAGTTCAGTAATCAGAATACTTTTAATCTTGTCGCCGTTAAGAAACCTGATTAAAAGAAAGGCTGACGAGATCATTAAAAAAAGGATGCCTGCAATTAATGCAAATTTTCTTACCGAACTTTTCTTATCTGGCGACATTTAGCGATGAAAATAGTAAGTTAGAAACGTACAACAGTATAAATAATTGCTTGATAGATAATATTATGAGATTGAATGACTTTTATAATACTCTTTAACAAGGTTAGCAATTCCTTTGGCATCGAAACCACACTGCTCATAAAGTTCTTCGGGCTTCCCATGCGAGATGAATTGATCGGGAATGCCCATAATTATCACTTTTGAGTTATACCCATGATCATTCATGAATTGCACCACCGTACTTCCAAAGCCCCCTATAATTGTACCGTCCTCCACTGTTATTACTGTTGGGAACTTTTTAAATACCTCGTGCAGTAAATCCTCATCAATTGGTTTAAGAAATCTCATGTCGAAGTGAGCAGGCTGCTGTATTCCCTCATTCTTAAGCATGCTTAAAGCCTCTTTCACGAAATTACCGGGATGTCCGAGTGAAAGTATGGCGATATCGCGTCCTGCAGATAACTGGCGACCTTTTCCAACAGCTATCTCCTGATAAGGTAACTGCCAAACGTCGGAATTTGAATAGCCGCGGGGATACCTTATTACCCAGGTGAGTTTTTTAGGTAGCTGAGCTGTGAACATCATATTTCGAAGCTCTATACCGTTCATAGGAGCGCAGATTGTCATGCCGGGAATGGCATTCATATATGCCAGATCGAAAGCACCATGATGTGTTGCTCCATCTTCTCCCACGATTCCTGCACGGTCGAGGCAAAAGACAACATGCAGTTCCTGGAGTGCAACATCATGAATTACCTGATCAAATGCGCGCTGCATAAAAGATGAATAGATGTTACAAAATGGAATGAACCCATCGGTTGCCATACCTGCAGCAAATGTAACAGCATGTTGTTCAGCAATGCCCACATCAAAAGCACGATGAGGCATCTCTTGCATCATAATATTAAGGGAGCATCCGGTAGGCATTGCCGGAGTAATACCGATAATTTTTTCATTCTCGCGGGCAAGCTCCACAATGGTTTTACCAAAAATATCCTGATATCTTACAGGAATACCCTGGGCTGATGAGGTTATTAATTCGCCTGTTTTAATATTGAATTTACCGGGAGCATGAAAAAGTATCTGCTCCTGCTCAGCCTTTTCATAACCTTTGCCTTTAACAGTGATTACATGTAAGAGCTTAGGCCCGGGTACATCCTTAAGATCCTGAAGGAGTCGCACCAGCTTAATAACATCATGACCATCAACAGGTCCGAGGTACCTGAAATTGAAGGCTTCAAAAAGATTACAATCATTGAAAATAGTTGACTTAACAGCTTTTGATAGTTGCTTGGCGATAGACCTCGAATTAGATCCATAGCGTGAATTGCCTCCCAATGCAAGCCATACATTATCTTTCAATTTTTTAAAAGCCTTCGATATAACTATATTTATAAAATACTCCTTTAACGCACCTACGCTTTTATCGATCGAAATCCCATTGTCATTAAGAATTACCAGCAAGTTGGTATCAGAAACGCCCGCATTATTAAGAGCTTCCATAGCCATGCCGCCTGTTAATGCACCGTCGCCAATAACAGCAATATGCTGGCGACTAGTATTTCCGTTTAACTTGGCTGCAATTGCCATGGCCAAAGCGGCAGAAATTGAAGTAGAGGAGTGGCCGGTACCAAATGAATCGTACTCACTCTCCTGCATGTTTGGAAAACCACTAATACCACCTTTTGTGCGTAATGTGTTAAAAACCTCTTTACGACCGGTAACTATTTTATGAGCATAAGCCTGATGGCCAACATCCCATATAAGCTTATCGATTGGAGTATCAAAAACGTAATGCAGAGCAACAGTTAGTTCCACAACGCCCAAACTAGCACCAAGATGGCCCGGGTTTACTGAGATAACTTCAAGAATGAATTGCCGGATCTCGTTACACAGATCAGGTAATTGCTCCTCACTCAGCTTTTTTAAATCATCAGGAAATTGAACTTTCTGAAGATAGTTTGTTGTATGGGGTAACATGTTTAAAAATTAGGCGGCAAAGTTAACCATTATGTTTAAGTGATTTACAAATTGAGGTATGTGAGTATGTAGGTGAAAAAAAGACCAAAATAAAATAACAAGGTCAAAATGTCTTAATTTTGCGTGCTTACAATTCCTATAAGGAGGATATATGAACATAATAATTGCTGGTGATGGTGAAGTAGGATTTCATCTTGCTAAAATGTTGTCCGGCGAACATCATAATATAACTGTTGTTGACCCACATCAGGAACTGCTGAAACTTATTGAATCACATACCGATCTTCTTACAATAACAGGTGATTCAGCATCTATTGATGTGTTGGAACAGGCAAACGTTAAGAGGGCTGACCTTCTTATATCGGTAGTACATGATGAAAAGATCAACATAACTACCTGTGCTATAGGTAAGAAATTAGGCGCACGCCGCACCATAGCTCGTATTAATAATGTTGAATACCTTACAAATGAGAACCGTGAATTAATGCGCTCACTTGGCATTGACTCAATGGTTTGTCCGGAACGTATAGCCTCAAAAGAGATAGTAAAGCTTTTGAAGCAACCGGCAGCTACCGAAATTTATGACTTTTCTGATAATAAACTTTCGCTGATTCTCTTGAAGCTCGATGAAAAAGCACTTGTTTTAAATAAGACCTTAAACCAGATAGCCTCTGAGAATCCAAAGCTTGATTTCCGTGCTGTAGCAATTCATCGCAATGGGAAGACCATTATACCAAAAGGCGATGATGTGTTTAAGGTTAACGATCTAGCTTATGTTATTACAAAGCCACAAGGTATTGATTCACTCATGCGCCTTGGTGGCAAAGAGATAGTTGATATTAGAAATGTAATGATAGTAGGTGGAGGAAGAATTGGTCGTAAAACAGCTCAATTGCTTGAACGTGAGATGAATGTTAAGCTTATTGAGATGAATAAAGAGAGAGCATTTAATCTCATAGATCAGTTGGAGAGAACCCTTATCATCAATGCCGATGCAAGAGATATTGAGCTGCTTGAAGATGAGGGTATTCGCAATATGGATGCGTTCATTGCAGTTACTAACGACTATGAAACCAATATTCTAACCTGTTTGCTGGCACAGAGATTTGGTATTAAGAAAGTAATTCCATTGGTTGAAAACATTGACTATATCAGCATTTCGCAAAGTATAGGTATAGAGACTGTAATAAATAAAAAGCTCATAACAGCTTCTTATATTGCAAGCTTTACTATGGATGCAGATGTACGATCTACAAAATACCTCAACGGAGTTGATGCGGAGGCTCTTGAATTTTCGGTTAAGGGAGGCTCAAAAGCAACAAGAAAACAGATAAAAGATCTTAATTGTCCGAGGGGAAGTATAATTGGTGGTATAATAAGGAGCAACCAAAGTTTTATAGCTGTAGGTGATTTTCAGATCAGAGAAGGTGATACAGTTGTTGTATTCTCATTACCTGAATCAATTAACAAACTACAGGATCTTTTCAATTAACAATCATCTTCACCAATGACCACTATTCGTGATATAAATAAGTATGCCATCCTTAAAGTACTGGGTGTACTCCTCACGATTGAAGGTCTTTTTATGTTCATAAGCCTCATACCATCAGCATGGTTTGATCAAAGTGCTATGAACCACCTGATTTTATTTGATAAACAGCATGACTTTCTGCCATTATTACTTTCAGGGCTTCTTACTTTTCTACTTGGTAGCGCACTTTTTCTGTTTAACAGGAAACTTGACCCCAATAGCATTGGAAAGCGCGAAGGGTATATTATAGTGTCTTTATCATGGGTTTGCATATCTTTATTTGGATCCTTACCTTACTTATTGAGTGGTGTTTCAGATTCATTTACTGATTCATTCTTTGAGACTATATCGGGTTTCACAACTACAGGAGCTTCTATATTCACCGATATTGAAGCTTTACCAAAAGGAATATTGTTCTGGAGGGCGCTAACACACTGGATTGGTGGCATGGGAATAATTGTGCTCTCTTTAGCAGTTCTGCCAATTTTAGGTATAGGAGGTATGCAGCTTTTTGATGCTGAAGTTCCGGGTGTTGCCCCCGATAAACTAACACCCAGAATTACACAAACTGCCAAGAACTTATGGTTCATTTATGTTCTCCTAACCCTGTTTTGTACAGTCTTACTATTGTTTGGTGGTATGAGTCTGTTCGATTCCTTCTGTCATGCTTTTGCTACAATGGCAACAGGAGGTTTTAGTACAATGAATGATTCGGCAGCAGGTTTCAGCGGTTACATTCAGTATGTGCTTATCTTATTTATGTTTCTGGCAGGAGTAAACTTTTCGCTTCACTTTTATGCACTTCGTGGCAGATTTAAGCATGTTATAAAGAATGAGGAGTTGCGCAATTATATAGGTATCATACTCACTGCTACTATAATAATTGCAGTTTCTATATTTTTTTCCAATAAAATGAATAGCGAGAAAGCCTTCAGAGATTCGCTTTTTCAAGTTGTTTCAATCATAACTACTACAGGATTTGTAAGTGCCGATTATTTATCGTGGCCTCATTACTCCTGGCTTGTAATCTTTCTTTTGATGTTTATTGGAGGTTGTGCAGGTTCAACAGGTGGTGGCATGAAAGTGATAAGAGTTGTTCTTCTATTTAAAAACAGCAAGCTTGAACTAAAGCGTTTAATTCATCCTCATGCTATTATACCGGTAAGGCTTAACAGAAAATCGATACCCCAGAATATAATATTTAATGTGCTGGCTTTCTTCTTATTATATATAATAATATTTGCTTTCGGCTCATTATGCATGGCTATGATAGGTTTAAATTTTGAATCAGCCATAGGTAGTGTAGCCGCATGTTTAGGAAATATAGGTCCCGGTATCGGAATGGTTGGGCCTATACTCAATTATAGTCTGGTACCCGATGCAGGTAAATGGCTACTCTCCTTTTTAATGCTGCTCGGTCGTCTGGAACTATTTACAGTGCTAATACTATTCACATCTGCATTTTGGAATAAGTGACAGAAAATGTACCCTCTTAAAATCAGGCATATTATAAAAGTTATAGGCATCCTTCTTATTATAGAAGCTTTGTTTATGCTCACAGCATTACCATTTTCTTATTATTATGGTGGAGAAGATGCTCTCCCCATATTAGAATCGTCGCTGATTACGGCTATTTTTGGTCTTATGCTATGGTTTGTTAGAAGGAGTTACAATCAGCGAGAGATAGGATTGAGAGAAGGATATATAGTTGTGTTTTTAACATGGATCATTATATCGGTTTTTGGTGCATTGCCTTACTATCTTGGTCATTTTATACCTTCATATACTGATGCTTATTTCGAAACAATGTCGGGCTTTTCGACAACTGGTGCATCAATACTGACAGATATTGAAAGTCTGCCTAAGGGTATTCTCTTCTGGAGGTCAACAACACATTGGATTGGTGGTATGGGTATAATAGTTTTAACAGTAGCAATCTTACCACTTTTAGGGTTTGGGGGTATGTCACTATTTAAAGCAGAAGTATCGGGTGTTGAAAAAGGTAAACTACACCCTCGTGTTGCCCATACAGCCAGAAACTTATGGGGAATATATGCCGGATTAACATTGATCCTTGTTGTACTGCTTATGTTTGGTGGGATGGACTTGTTCAATGCTATATGCCATGCATTCGGTACTATGGCAACAGGAGGGTTCTCACCTAAAAATACCAGTATTGCCGAATATTCGCCATATATACAATACATTATTACCCTATTTATGATTATTGCAGGAGTGAGCTTTACTCTTCATTTTTATGCCTTAAAAGGCAAGTTATTAAAAGCATATAAAGGAGTTGAGTTTAAATCGTATATATTAATTATTCTTATCCCTACTATTGTTATTGCATATAGTCTGGTTACAAGTAAAAATTATAGTTTGGAACCCGCTATACGATCGGCATTGTTTCAGGTTTCTAGTATTATAACATGTACAGGATTTGCAACAGATGATTATATGCTATGGCCTTCGCAATCGTGGTTTATTATCTTCATTTTAATGTTTATTGGAGGAATGGCAGGTTCAACCGCCGGAGGTATTAAAGTAATACGCTGGGTTGTATTATTCAAGAATCTGAAAGTGTCTTTGAATCAATTGGTGCATCCAAGTGGTGTTTTCAGAGTAAAGATTGATGGGCGTCCGTTGCAACCCAATAACGTGCATAATGTATTCGCAATGTTTGTTATTTACCTGCTGACCTTTGCTATAGGCTCATTAGCTATCACTGCATTAGGGTTGGATGTAATATCTGCAACAGGATCAGTAGCTTCCTGCATGGGTGGTATTGGCCCGGGATTAAATAGTACAGGACCGGTTGCAAATTATGCTCACTTGAGTGATTTATCTAAATGGATTTTAGCCCTGTTGATGCTAATTGGTCGACTTGAGATCTTTACTGTTATGGTTATTACTACCTCAGCCTTCTGGAAAAAGTAATAGTTCATTAATTGTACTAACCTGATGATTCTGAGAACAGGAAATATGAATGCTTTAGAGAAAATTGATCTCTTAAAATGAGTAAACATTAACCACAATCAATTATTCACTAAATTAGTGGTTAATCTTACACAATTATTTTACGATAATAAACGGATCATGAAAAAGACTCTGAAGTATATTAGCTACCTGCTTCTAATATTGGTTCTGGTGTTCACAGGATTTCTCATCTTGCAAACAGTTACTGAATATAAGCCGGCCGATTCTGCTACTTTGTTAGAGTATAATACCGCAGAGACAATTAGTGATACGATCGATCTTGTGACATGGAATGTAGGATACTTCGGATTAGGTGCTGAAATGGATTTCTTTTATGAGGGCGGAACAATGGTGAGACCTGATAAAGAACGATACGCGACATATAAAGATAGGGCTCTTGAACGCTTAAAGTCATTTTATAATGCCGATTTTATCTTAATACAAGAGGTTGATTCCTTTGCAAAAAGAAGTTGGTATGATAATCAGATAAAAGCAATTGATTCGGTACTGCCATCCTTTTATTATTGGTTTGGTATGAATTATAATGCCTGGGTTCCGGTTCCTCTTACTGAGCCTATGGGCAGGGTTAACGCGGGGATCTTTACCTGGTCACGTCATTTTCCATCATCAGTTAAAAAGTACGCCTTTGAATCATCATACGCATGGCCTATGAGACTTTTCCAACTTAAAAGAGTTTTTCTGGAACTACGCATAAAGACCATGAATGGGAAGGAGTTAATATTGATTAACACTCATAATTCAGCTTTTGAAGATGCTGCGTCACTTAGAGAGGCAGAGCTTAAAAAGTTAAAGACAATAATGCTGGAAGAATACAATAAAGGAAATTATGTAATTGTTGGTGGCGATTGGAATCAGAATCCCATAGGATATGACACTGCTGATTTGTTGCCTGTTTATAATGGAAAATATATAAAACCCGGTATACCGCATGACTATTTACCTGCTGATTGGAATTATGCTTTTGATAAACTGCATACTACCAACAGAGATGTTAATAAACCATATACTGAAGGAGTTACTCATACCAGTTTGATTGATTTTTTCATTACTTCACCAAATATTGAAGTCCTTGATGTAAAGGTGATTCCGACTAAATTTATTGAATCGGACCATCAGCCTGTTACTTTAAAAGTAGTGTTAAAATAGAATCATACCTTAAAAAGATCGGATGCTATTCCATCGGCCTGTAGCTTGCCATTACGGGTGAGGATATAGTTATCGTCACCGGTTACTGTGAGCATGCCATTATTGATCCAGACCAATGAATTTTCAATGAAGTAATCGGCGTACTCCTCACCAAAATTCGATCTGATCTCTGATAACTTACACCCCCAAATAGTTCTGAGTCCGGTCATTATATATTCATTATACTTATCATCATCAGTGAGCTCTTCAACTTCGTTGGGCAGAATATTATTTGAAATACCTTTAATATACTCTGTTACTGATGATACGTTCCACTTGCGGGTAATTCCGTTGAATGAGTGCGCCGATGGCCCAAAGCCAAGGTATTCAATACCTTTCCAGTACGAAAGATTATGCTTTGCATGTTTGTTGGGTTTGCAGAAATTAGATATTTCATAATGCTGAAAACCATTCTTTTCCATAAAATCCATTAACAGCAGAAACTGATCAGTTGATTGTTTCTCATCAACCGGCTGAATTTCCCCTTTGCTTATCTTATGATATAAAGGAGTTTTCGGCTCAACAGTTAAAGAATATGCAGATAAATGCGGAATATCAAGATCAAGAAACTGTTGCAGATTCTTTAACCACTGCTCATTACTTAATGTAGGAATACCATATATAAGATCGATAGTCAGATCCGGAAACCCATTTTCCTTTGCGATAGCAATACAATCAAGAGCTTTAGAAGCATCATGCGACCGATTAAGATACTGAAGATCATCATTTGAAAAGGATTGGATACCAATGCTTAACCTGTTTATTCCAAGCATCTTCCAGAAGATAAGATTCTCCTTATTGATGTCATCGGGATTTGCTTCAAGAGTGATCTCACTATTTGCAGCTATTTCATACTGGTCTCTCAGACAATCGAAAAGATCACTTAAAAGTGTTTTATCGAGCATAGAAGGAGTGCCTCCTCCCAGATATACTGTTTGAATTATATTACTGCCATTTTCACTACTTCGCAACTCAATTTCTCTCTTTATAGCAGCAATCATTTGAGGTGCGCTTTTCGAAGACACAATAGAGAAGAAATTGCAGTAATTGCATTTTTGTCTGCAGTAAGGGATATGAATATATATGCCAGCCATAAGATCTATTTAATTAACGAGTCATGTAAGATCTTATTATACATACAATTACACCAGTAAGTTTATTGACACTTAAATACCTATTCACCGGAAATTACATTAATGCATCTGGGTATTATTTCAAAGTTCATAGGAGTATGCCCTAATGATTCACCATCGGTTTCAAGAAATAATTCGGGTGATGAGTCAATCTTAACAGTCTGACCTTTAAACTGTTTAACCTGAGCAAGCTTTACAAATGAGCCATCATAAAGCTTAAGAACATTCCTTATAACTGTCATGCGGGTTACTTTGGTAATAAGAGTTACATCAAATAATCCGTCATCAGCTATAGCATCAGGCGATTGTTTCATACCTCCGCCGTTATATTTACAGATTGCAACACTCATGCTGAAGATGTCCTCATTAACAGGCTTGCCATCGATAATGATATTGGTTACCGTCGACTTATGAACAACCAGACTAGTAACCAGATTAATCAGATAGGAGAATGGGCCACTTTTTCCCTTTTCTTTTTGCTTGTTAGTCTTTTTAGCTACCAAAGCATCGAAACCGAGTCCGGCCATATTAATAAAGTATCGTGATTGCAGTTTATCTTTAATAGTGTAAGTTACTTTGCCGATGTCCTGCAGAAATAACTTTCCTTTAACAATCACATTTATGGCATCTTTATAGTTTGATGGTATATTAAAAGAACGCCCCCAGTCATTACCTGTTCCAACAGGTATCATTGATAGGATGATTTCATGAGGGGCAAACTTCCTCTGGCTAAATACACCGTTAACCACTTCATTAAGAGTACCATCGCCGCCAACAACAATTATTTTCCTGAAACCTGCTTCAATATATTTACGGGAAAGTTTAACAGCATGATTAGGACAATCGGTAAACACTGCGGTAAATTTTAACTGAGCTTCGGTTAGCAAACGTGCTATTTCCAGCCAATCTTTCTCTCCTTTTCTGCGCCCGGCATTAGGATTAACAATTACAAACCACTCAGCACCATCAGCCTTCATAAAAGCTTTATTATTTTAGTTGTAACTCCAAAATCATGTTAAATAACTTACTAATAACCTGTTCGGTGGTTATTTGCTTTATGCACAAACATTCTGAACCATTCCTGCAATCACTACAATCTTTATCAATAACAACATAACCGGCGTTAATTCCTATTGGCGCCCAACGCCCGGGATGCATTGGTTTTATTGGCGGATATAATCCCAATGCTATCTTCCCCAAGGCAGAAGCAATATGTAGCGGACCAGTTGATCCTGCTATCAACGCATCGGAACTATCTATAAAATTGATGAATTCAATTAAATTAAACCTACCTGTGATATCAACGACATCACCTGCCTTATCGAAAAAACCCTCCTTTCGGAGCATATCTCCCTCAGCTTTTGTGCCCGAAATAAATACCTTGATTTTTTTATTAATCGGATTGATAACACCATTACTTAAACCATGGTTGATATCATCAATGCTATTGCATAAGGCTGCGTAATTCTCAATTCCCCACTCACGGGCACTTCCTTTAGATCGTGGGTGAATAATCAAATTAAAATCTGAAGAATCTATTAATCCATTGAATGTACGATCAGCTACTTTGCCAGCCTTAAAACCGTATAAAGACGGGATATCGTGTATGGATATATTATTATAATCATGCATCGCATTATTGACACCTTTCTGCAGGGTGCCAACAGTATTATGATTACTACTGTCAATAATGGAACCATGAACGCGCTCAGCAAGTTTTATGTTCAACAATGATTCATGCAGATCAGACCTTTTTCGGGATAGAGGAACCAACATATTGCAAGTAAACCAGTTGTATATTCTACCGGTAGTGCCTAAGCGCTTTTTAATCCCTGCCTTTTTTGCTAAAACAGCTAATTCTTTACGGGGGAAAACATGAATTACTAAATCGATTTTAAAAGACCGCACTTCACTAACAGCTTCACTTAGTGGCAGGTCGCGCAATTTACTCCAATCGATAAATTCATCAACATGTATACAGGATTCTACCACATCCTTAGTATAAGGCATAGCAAGGAAAGAAATCTTAATACCGGGAAACTTTTTCTTAATTAATCCGGCAAGAGGCAGTGTAAGTATTACATCGCCAATGCTATCAGTTCGACTAAGTAAGATATGCTTATAATTCATCTATTTTCCGGTTGAGGTTGTTATCTGCACTTTTTACTATATCATCCTGTAGCTATATTTTCTTTTTAACACGATAATAGTTCCCGCATCAAGTCTGCAGAAATTTGGCTTTTCGCTTCTTCTCAATATACATCTGCCTGAGTTTAGTGTATTTCAGGAAAGTTGCAAATGCAGAGATGTAAGCAATTACGAATCCATAATACCCATCGAGGAAACCTCCTTTGAAGATAAAGTCACGCAGAAATTTAACTATCGGACTGATTATTATCCTCAAGATGGAGCTTTTCTTGCCATTATTAAAAGCTTTAAGTGCAGTAAGACTTGTGAATTTATCAGCCTGAGCTACATGATCACTAATACTATGGTAAGAGAAGTGAAGTATATCACCTTTCAAATGTACGACAGGCGAACCATTGGTTAATTGTATAGTTTCATGAATAAGTGTTCCGCTCCATGTACCTGCCTCATAATTAAAGAGCCTGATCTTTTTATCGGGATACCAGCCACCATGCTTAATCCATTTACCACAGTAATTAGTTATGCGGTTCATACTATAAACTGAAGCTTTCTGATTTTTCAACACTTCTGCTATGCTTGTATAAAGCTCATCAGATAAAGCTTCATCGGCATCAAGAGAAAGTATCAGTGAATTCTTTGCCAGAGTGTTAGCATAGTTTTTTGTCTCAGCGTAACCTTCCCATGGTCTGATATAAAACCTGACCCCGAATGTTTTACAGATTGACTCGGTAAGATCGGTTGAACCACTATCAACAACAACAATATCATCGGTTAAACCGGCCACCGATTGAAGGCAACGTGCTATGTTCCTCTCTTCGTTAAGGGTGATTATTACAACAGATAACTTTGTCATTATGCAAATATAGTGCAATTAAAAGAATGGAGATAATGTTGATGTCTTTGATGTGGAAAGAGTTCTAATTAAACCTTTATTCTTTTCCAATGACCTGTTCTTAGATAAAGATAAGAGAGAGTGCCTATTAAAAAGAAGTATAGGAATTCGACTGTCCACACGAGATGAAGCTCAAAATTTAGCACTATTGCAAAGATGTAAGTAACGATTAGATAAATCACAATAGTAGTTACTTCAATAACCAACGCTATGCCGGTGCGTGCAGTACCTGAAACACCGCTAAAATAGATATTGGCAAAAGAGAACATGGCTAATGCCGCCATAACAACATATAGAACCGGAACAGTATCATTAATTAGTGACAAATCGGAAGTATAAACTGAAATCAACAGATTGGGAATAAAAACAAACATAAGAATTAAGGCAATAATCATTGCAGAGTTGATTAGTGATACTTTCTTTATAACGCCCATAACCTTATCACTTTTACCTTCACCTATCATATTGCTGACTAATGTATTTGTAGTTGAACCAAAAGCGAAAACAGGAATCAATAGTACAATGTATATACTTCTGATAATATTTGAAACAGCAAGAGCCCTTTCGCCCATTTTTTCAATGATCATAAAGAAAGCAAACCACCCTGCCAATGAAATAAAGGTTTGCAGCATCACAAATATTGAAATATTGAAGGTAGTTTTAATCACTCCCCAATCGATTGGCTCAAATCTGAAGAGGTTATATTTTTTAAGATTAACAACTTTAAAGGTATAGGTAAAAAAGAAGATTGCCGAAACACCTTCGGCTATTGCAGATGCAAGAGCTGCACCTTTTAATCCCATTTCAGGAAGTCCGAAGTGACCAAAAATAAGACCATAGTCGAGAAATATGTTTGTACCTGCCAGAATTAGAGCATTATAAGTGAGTACCCGCGTATTGGTTGTGCCAATATAAAATGCTCTTAACAGGATATTGCCAAAAGCAAAAAAGATTCCATAAATACGATAATTAAGGAAGTCGATACTTGCATTATAGATAGCATCGGAAGAAATCAATGGACGCAAAGCGATTGGAGAAAACAGCAGGATAATAGTAAACAGCAGGATACCCATACCCAGCAGGAAGTACATGCTGTTATCAGTAATTCGGCCAATTTCATTATATTTTGCCTCCCCATTACGCCGGGCAATAAGGATTTGTCCGCCAATACTAAAGCCGAACCCAAGCATGAACAGTGAAATATAGAAAAGACCTGCAATAGCCGAAGCTCCCAATTCAATCTCACCTACACGGCCTAAAAAAGCTGTGTCGGTTACGTTTACTGCATTTTGTGCTATCAGACTGACAATGATAGGATATGATATTTTCCAAATTCGGTCATATTCTGGAATTTCTTTAATCTCCATAAAAAGATTGCAAAGCTACGTGATATTTATCAACATATTAAAGAAGCGATAGTTAAAAGAAGCAATAAGCTAATATTGAGAAAGCTAAATGCAATAAACCCACAAATGAACTTATACGGCTTTCAGTAATTTACAGCGGGCTAAACTTATAAATATTAATAATCAGGTATTTGCAAGAATAAATGTTACATTGCTTGTTAATATAATTACAAGAGTTCCATAAGTAGAGATGAAAGAACATAAAAACAGGCTTACTACAACCCCGAGGATAAAAGAGGCAACTGTTAGATCAATGAGTAAGCTTAGTGATAAGACACTTAAAAAGAAAGTAGAAGCAGGCAACTTCTTTGCTGATATTGCCAGCGCATATCTATTTATTGTACAAGTCGTTAAGCAGACATTTACCCGGGATTTTGAGTTTCGAGAATTTGCACGACAATGTTTTATGATTGGGAATAAGACCTTAGCACTTATTTCAGTTACGGGAGCTATTATGGGACTTGTGCTTACAATCCAATCGCGACCTGTATTGGTTGAATTTGGTGCAGTATCGATGCTACCCGGAATGGTTGCTATTTCAATAATAAGAGAAATGGGGCCTGTGATTACTGCTCTGATCTTCGCTGGAAAAATTGGTTCAGGAATGGGAGCTGAATTAGGCTCAATGAAAGTTACTGAGCAGATTGATGCAATGGAAGTATCGGCAACCAACCCAATTAGATTCCTTGTAGTTACAAGGGTTTTGGCAGCTACACTAATGTTACCTCTATTAGTACTATATGCCGATGCAATGGGTTTGCTTGGTAGCTGGCTGGCTGCAAACATTAAAGGAGAAGTTACTTTAACACTTTTCCTGTCGCAAGCCTTTAGCTCAATTGATTTTCTAGATCTTATACCAGCAACAATAAAGACTTTCTTTTTTGGAGCAGTAATTGGCTTTGTTGGAACATACAAAGGCTATAATGCTGGAATGGGCACTGAAAGTGTTGGTAAAGCAGCAAATTCGGCTGTTGTACTTGCATCACTACTTGTTTTGGTAGTTGATATGATTGCTGTTCAGATAACCGACCTCTTATATTAATGTAACAAACCATGAAGTATGATCAGAAATAATGATATAATTGAGAATAAAGCAGGATCTGATACTTTAGGCAAGGAGGTTGTGGTTGAAGTAACAGACTTACACAAGCATTTTGGCGATCAGCAAGTACTTCAGGGAACTTCCATTACCTTATACAAGGGGGAGAATTTGGTTGTACTTGGAAAATCAGGTACAGGTAAATCGGTTCTGATTAAATGCATTGTTGGTTTACTTAAACCGGATGCTGGTACTGTAAAAGTATTTGAAGATGAAGTTACAAGCGTTGATTACAAACGACTTAATGAAATACGAAAAAAGGTTGGGTTCTTGTTTCAGAATGGTGCTTTGTATGATTCAATGACAGTTAAACAAAATCTTGAATTTCCACTAAAAAGGATACGAAAAGATCTTAAGAAAGATGATATCGCTACAAAAATCAGTGAAGCACTTGAAGCTGTGGGTTTGCCCGAAGCAATTGATAAAATGCCTTCGGAGCTTTCAGGAGGTATGCGCAAACGAATAAGTCTTGCGAGAACTATTATTGTTGATCCTTCAATAATGTTATATGATGAACCAACTACCGGACTTGACCCTCTTACTTCTGATGAGATCAGTGAACTTATAGTGAAGGTTAAAAACAAATACAAGACATCGTCAATTATTATTACACATGACATACGATGCGCAATTAAAACTGCCGACCGGGTAATCCTGCTCGATGAAGGTAAAGTATACCAGGAAGGTACTTTAGAAGAGTTTATTAATTCAAGTGATGAGATGATAAGATCATTTTTTCAGAACAATAATTAGATATGGAAACACATAGTCAGAAATTTAAAATTAGACTTGGAATGTTTATTACAGGCGGCTTAGCTCTGCTTGTAATTGCAATATTCATAATAGGGAAGCAGCAAAATCTATTTAATCCGGTATATAAACTTACAACCGACTTCTATAATGTAAGCGGATTACAGGTAGGCAACAATGTACGATTCTCAGGAATAAACGTTGGCACCGTTGACAGAATAAAAATCATAAATGACACAACAGTAAGGGTTGATATGCTAATTAAGAAAGAAGTTCAACCTTTTATAAAAGTTGATAGTGAAGTAGGAATTGGGTCGGAAGGGTTAATTGGCGATAGATTACTTATTATTTCGCAGGGATCATCACTTTCGCCAACAGCAAAAGAAGGTGACCATCTTCAATCAAGCGAACCTGTAGAAACAGATGCGATCCTTGAAAGCCTTGAGATAACTGCAGCTTTTGCCGAAATTATAGCAGGCGAAATGGCTGATATAATGATTAAAATAAATAGTGGCAAAGGAACCTTGGGCAGATTATTGCATGATACAGTAATGGCCGCAAACCTTAATCAAACAATGGTAAATCTTAAACAAAGCACCCAGGGCCTGGAAGAAAACATGGAAGCCGCAAAAGAGAGCATTCTTTTCAGAGGTTATTTCAAAAAGAAAGAGCGCCAGGAAGAACGAAGAAAAAAGAAAGCCGAAGAAAAGAAGTCAAAGTAAACATCTAACTGATCTCTTTATGTAAGTTAACCGGTATGTTTGTATTGCCAGGTTATCAACATATTTAAAACAAAAAAATGTATTCAAAAACAGTATTTTAGGGTATTACTTTTGCCAACAAAAAACATTAATTCTAAACAATGTTAAAATGGGGCAAATGTATAGAGCATCAGTAGTTGGTTTCTTGATTGGTTTTCTTGTTATAGCAAGTTCTTGCGAAAAGTTGGACACACAATTTGATAGTGATAGGTTAATCCTTAAATCGACCGAAATATCAGCAACAATTTATAGGCAGGATGATAATGGAGTTAACACCTGCGATGTTATACCACACAAGATTTTCGTAAAAGGAGGTACTCCATTAGCTGAATCAGGACATTATTATTTTGAAATTGCAGAAGGCTCTCAATTGCCCCAAGGTTTAAAGATTGACCATAACAAAGGTATTATAGAAAGCGATGGTACATTACCTGATACTAAGAATGAGTGCCAGATTTTTGAAATTAAAGTCTCTGACGGAGTGAAGACTGTAAAGGAAAGCTTTTCTTTAAACATCAAAAGGCCTAATAGAGAAGGGAAAATTTACCAGATACCGTTTCAGTTCAGTTCACCTCAAACTACCTTACTCTGTGGCTTAAAGACAGGCTATTATGGCGTTTCATTAGGAGTATCGGGAGGAACGCCTCCTTATTATTTTGAGTTAGTTGGTAATGATAAACTACCCGGTGATTTGACATTAAACCCATTGAACGGAGTAATAGCCGGCAAATTGGCCAACGTTAAGCCTGGCCAATACAACTTTAGAATTAAATGCACTGACAATAACAACAAAAATGCAGTAAGTTTAATCTCCACCCAATATTATGAAGAAATAACACTTGTGGTGAAGTAATTATAGACTTCCTTAAGAGTGAGTGCCTGTTCGGGAATCTTTGATGCCGGCATAAATATTTAACCAATTAAAATAACCGGCTCATAACTCAATATTTGAAACATTTTGCATCTCTGGTTTGTATATAGAGGCTATAACTATATTTTGTAGTAAATTTACAAATAAACAACCTGTTGCAAATGAATCTAAGTTCAATTTTCGACCAGAATAAAGAATGGATAACAAAAAAGTTAGTTGAAGATCCATTATATTTCGAGAAGCTTTCTAAGGGTCAGAAGCCTGAAATATTGTACATTGGCTGCTCTGACAGCAGAGTTACAGCCGAGGAGTTAATGGGGGTTGGTCCTGGTGAAGTGTTTGTTCACCGAAATATTGCCAACATGGTGCCCAATTCGGATATCAGTTCTCAATCGGTAATAAGTTATGCAGTCACATACCTGAAAGTAAAGCATATAGTTGTATGCGGACACTACAACTGTGGTGGTATAAAAGCAGCTCTCGAGTCGGCTGATTTAGGGATTCTTAATCCATGGCTTAGAAATGTTAGAGATGTTTATAGACTACATAATGAAGAGTTGAAAGCTATAGAAGATCTGAACGAAAGGTATAATAGACTAGTTGAGTTAAACGTTCAGGAGCAGTGCGTGAATGTACTTAAGACTGCCGATGTGCAAAAAGCTTATAAAGAAAGAGATATAAAAGTACATGGCTGGGTATTTGACCTCAATACAGGCAAATTAGTTGATTTGAAAATTGATTTTGACAAAATACTAAAAGGGATAATGGAGATATACAGGATTATCTGAGACATTAAAACTATATTAATAATAAGGCTAAATAATCAAAACACTTTGAAAATTACTAATTTTACAGCCTGTATTATGTTAAACTAAAATTAAGCTCATGCCTATTCTTGGTTCGATAATCAAAGGGGCTATTGAAATCCCCAGTAAGATTCCTTTTGAGAAGCTCTTAAAACATTCACCAGCAAAGCAACAGGAATTAACCCTCCGGAAACTTATAGGTAAAGCTCAATATACAGCCTTAGGTGAAGCGTACGGTTACTCAGAATTATTAAAGAAGAAAGATCTTATAAGTGCTTATAAATCGAAAGTCCCCATACATGATTATAACTCAATTCATCAGAAGTGGTGGTACCGTACACTAAACGGTGAGAGTTATGTTGCATGGCCGGGGAAAGTAAAATATTTTGCTTTAAGTTCAGGAACAAGTGAGGCAACCAGTAAGTATATCCCGGTTACTTCCGATATGCTGAAAGCTATTAAGCGAACAAGCATCAGGCAGATCTTCTCATTAGGCAAATACGATTTTCCTAGAAGTTTCTATGAAAAAGGTATTTTGATGCTTGGAGGCAGCACCCATCTGCTTTTCAATGGAACTTATTACGAAGGTGACCTCTCGGGCATTACCGCCGGTAACATACCTTTTTGGTTTCAACATTTTTACAAACCCGGAAAGCGTATATCAAAAGAGCGCGACTGGAGCACTAAATTAGATGAAATAGTTAGAAGTGCAAGGAACTGGGATATTGGCGTCATTGTTGGCGTTCCTGCCTGGCTTCAGATATTGATGGAAAGAATTATTGCTCATTACAAGGTTAATACAATCCATGATATTTGGCCAAACTTATCAATTTATGTTCATGGTGGGGTTTCTTTTGCGCCTTATAAGAAATCCTTCGAAAGACTCCTGTCGCACCCTATCACATATATCGAAACATATCTTGCATCTGAAGGCTTTATTGCTTTCCAGAATCGACCTGATACTGAGTCAATGCAACTGGTACTTGATAATGGGCTATTTTTTGAATTTATACCGTTCAATAACAGCAATTTCGATAATGATGGTAATGTACTGCCTGAAGCACAAACTATTACTATAGGTGATGTTGAAGAAGGAAAGGAATATGCTTTACTGCTTTCAACATGTGCAGGTGCATGGCGGTATCTTATAGGTGATACCATTAAATTTACATCTAAAGAGAGATCAGAAATTGTGATTACCGGACGTACAAGGCACTTTCTGAATCTATGTGGTGAGCATCTGTCGCAAGATAACATGAACAGGGCAATTCAAATGCTTGAAGAGCAATTGAATGTTTCGGTGCCAGAGTTTACTGTAGCCGGAATAAAATATGATACAATGTTTGCTCATAAATGGTATCTGGGCATTCAGGGTGATTTAAATGCTATTGACAAAGAAAATATAAAACTTCAACTTGATCAAAACCTTAAAGATCTGAACGATGATTACCGGGTTGAGAGGATTGCAGCTATTAAAGATGTAATCGTTGAGCTTTTGCCACTTGACCTATTTTATGCTTACATGAAAATGAGCGGTAAAGAAGGTGGTCAAAACAAATTTCCTCGGGTAATTAAAAAAGATCAGCTAATTAAATGGGATAATTATCTGGAGGAGAATGTCAGGTCTAAGTAAATTTTATGAATCCGCTTATTGAAGGAATGTTATTAGGACTGACCCTTTCAATAATGATTGGGCCGGCTCTGTTCACGCTAATTCAAACTAGTATTCACAGAGGTCTGTATCGGGGTGTAATTCTTGCCTTCGGCATTTTCTTAAGTGATCTTGCACTGGTTTTCTTTTGCTATCTGGGTGCAGCACAGATATTTGGTGATGCTCGAAATGGTTTACTAGTAGGAGTGATAGGAGGCATTATTCTTATTGCCTTCGGAATTGTTACTTATCTCAGGAAAGTACAGATAGCGACTGAAGAATTAATAGAAAATATTAAGAAGCCCGGACCACTCACTTATATCTTGAAAGGTTTCTTTCTGAATTTTGCTAATCCCTTCGTATGGCTCTGGTGGATGTCGGTAATGGTTACTATAAGCGCAAGCTATGGCTCTGATTCAGTTTCGGTGAAACTATTCTTCGTAGGTTCCTTATTTACAGTATTATCTACCGATTTACTGAAAGTTGTTGTTGCAAGTCAACTGAAAAGATATTTAAAACCGAAATTCCTTATAAATCTAAACCATGCTGTAGGTGTGCTGCTGGTTGTTTTTGGTATATTTTTAGTTATAAGGACTTTTATTAGGTTCTAGTCTAACAAACCTGCTTCTGAAAGTTGGTTCAAAGAAACCTCCTTTTTATCATAAGCTTCATTAACCCTGATATCTTTTATGTTCATCTGGATCTCCTTTTTATTATTCCATTCATTTTCTTCAAGATGGTAACATATATCAAAAGGTAATCCACTGCTAACATGATCATAGTAATCGCCTAATTGAAAGCCAATTGCAGTAATTGGATTAGAGGCGTAATCCATATGACCGATTGTGAGTTTAAGGTGCTTATTCTTGAGAAGCCTACAGTTGCCATTGTCGATAGTACCTTTAGTAAGGAATACAGGTGAAGGATTGCCCGGACCAAAAGGTGCAAACTGGTTAAGTATCCTAAGAAGCTTTAAGTTTATCTCATCAAGTTTAATTTCGAGGTCAATCTCAACTTCAGGAATTAACATTTCATCAGTGATCCTTGAAACAACAACCCGCTCAAACTTCTCAATGAAAGCCTCAAGATTTTCGGGTTTCATTGAAAGACCTGCAGCATATTTATGTCCTCCAAAATGCTCTAGTAGATCACTACACTCATCAATTGCATCATAAATGTCAAAATCCTTTATTGATCTTGCCGAACCTGTGATCAATCCATTTGATTGCGTTAAAACGATTGTTGGGCGGTAATAAGTCTCAATTAACCTTGATGCTACTATACCGATAACACCCTTGTGCCACTCTTTATTAAAAACAACCGTTGATCGCGAATCCTTTAAGCGTGATATTGTCTTGATGTCATCAAGAGCCATATCGGTAGTATTTAAATCAAGATCACGACGTGTAGTATTAAAATCATTTATTTGGTCAGCCAGTACTTCAGCTTCAGCTTTATTGTCGCAGATGAGTAATCTTACAGCATTCTTTCCACTCTCAATCCTTCCGGCAGCATTTATGCGGGGACCAATTAGAAACACTAAATCTGTGACAGTTAGTTCTCTGCAGAAATAATTAGATTCAGTATTAGGAGCTTCCTTTTGACTAATGCCGGTAAAATTTTGCTCTTTCTTAATGATGTTGGCATATTTGAGTATAGCTTCAAAACATGCTTTTGGCTTTGTATTCAGGAGCTTCAGACCATAATATGCCAGAATACGATTCTCGCCAATAACAGGCACAATATCTGATGCAATACTAACGGCAACAAGATCGAGATATTTATGCAAAACGTTGAAAGGTAGATTATTCCTGAGAGCTATAGCATGAACTAACTTAAAACCCACACCGCACCCCGAAAGATCTTTAAAAGGATAAAGACAATCTGACCTTTTTGGGTCAAGAACAGCAACTGCATCGGGTATAGTGTCGCCCGGACGGTGATGATCGCAGATAATAAAATCTATACCATGATTGTTTGCATAATTTATCTTCTCAATTGCTTTTATGCCACAATCAAGAGCAATTACAAGAGAAAAACCCTCCTTTTTAGCATAATCGATACTTTGAATTGATATTCCATATCCCTCACTATATCTGTCGGGGATATAAAAGTCAACAAGCTCAGGTTTAATGCCTAATTCAAGAATAAAAGTGTAAACAAGAGCGACAGCAGTTGTTCCATCAACATCATAATCACCATAAACCAAGATCTTCTCATTGCTTTTGAATGCTGAAAATATCCTGTCGGTTGCCTTATCCATATCTTTCATAAGATAAGGATCAAGAAGCTGATTTAAGTCAGGTCGGAAGAATGTTTTGGCATCATTGTATGTATAGATACCCCGTTGAACGAGCAATTCTGAAACTACATCATTTACTCCTAACTCAGCTGACAGAGAACGTACCTTTTCGGGATCTGCCTTAGGCTTAATTACCCACCTCTTCTTATGCATTTACACTTATTTTAGTGGGTAAAAATAATGAATATGTACAGAAACACCTAAATAAACTTATCAACAAAATGATTAATAACCCGATCTTATTGCTTCAACAGGATCTAACCTGGATGCTGAGAGTGCAGGTATAAATCCTGAAATCAGACCTATAAATGCTGATACAGAAATGCCAAGAACTATGTTACCAACTGTTAAGATGAGAGGCATATCAAAGGTATAGGAGATGATCTTAGTGATGATGAAAATTATCAGAAGCCCCACCAGTCCTCCTAATACTGATAAGAAGATTGATTCAAAAAGAAACTGTTGGAGGATAAACGAATTCTTAGCACCCATCGATTTTTGAATACCAATTTGAGAAGTACGCTCTTTTACTGATACAAACATGATATTGGCAATTCCAAAACCTCCTACCAGCAAGGAAAAACCACCTATAATCCAACCTACTATGCTTACTGTTGAAAATATTGAATCGAACGCTCTATTAACAAGATCAGTTTGATTTATAGCGAAGTTATCATCAGCACCGGGCTTTAGTTTTCTTATTGACCTCATTATACCTTTAAGTTCATAAGTTAATTCACTGTTTGAAACTAAAGGTTTAGCTCTTACCATAATGGCAGCCCCGATATTATCGCCCCTTAGATCCAGGTATTGACGGGCAAATTGAACAGGAAGCATGATCTGGGTATCATTTGAATTACCAAAGCTCTTCATCCCCTCTTTTTTCAGTAGTCCAACAACTTCAACCTGACGATTAAAAACTTTTATTCTCTGACCAATGGGGTCAGTATTGTTTAACAAGGTACGCGCAATCTCACTTCCTATCAAGGCAACTGGTCTTCCTCCTGCTGATTCATCGGGAGTAAAATACCTGCCATCTGCTAACTCGAATGACATTACCTGAGGATAATCATGTGAAATGGCAATGATTGATGCATCGACCGAAACACTTCCATATTTTGCCTTTTTGAATGTACTTACCATATATGCAGAAGCTTCGGAGGCTTGACTTCTTTTCTGAATTTCAAATAATTCATCAATCTTAGGCTCAGGACGTTTAATATATTCCCACCAAGGATAATCACTACTAAACCCCCAAGGCCATTTCTGAACGAACAACACATTGCTTCCGAGTGTATTTATACTGTTTCGGAGAGTACTCTCAATAGAATCGAAAACAGTAAAAACTGAAATTATTGAAAAGATTCCAATTGTTATCCCAAGCAAGGATAGCATTGTTCTTATTCGGTTAACTACAATAGCTCTGAGTGAGAAATTGAGGCTTTCCCTTAATAATTTCAGGTACTGAGATATCTTCTTCATCATTGTGGTTTATTAGGTAAAATTAGCAATTAACTTAAAGTAACGGCAGATTTGCCTCTCAAAATATATATATCATGAAATTGAGTTGCGAATTAGAGAAATGCATTTAACTACAGAATGGTTTATTAATGACTTGTTGTAAATAAAACGTAAATATTTAACACATTTAGAAGAATCTCATTTGGAAAATCATGTAAAATTTAATAAAATTGCATAATGCAAGAAGAATGATAATCTTGCCTTTAAGGCTTTTATTTTCAGTACTCTGCATTTCACATTACGATCTTCAAACTATATTCCGGCAATAAAATTATGACTACTAACAAACTTATAAAGAAAGCCCTGGTATCGGTATACTATAAAGAGGGGCTTGAAGAGATCATACATACCCTTAATGATCATGGAGTGGAGCTTTATTCAACAGGCGGTACCTATGATTTTATAAACTCATTGGGTGTTCAATGCAAGAAAATCGAAGATCTAACGGGATACCCTTCTATACTCGGAGGCAGAGTAAAGACATTACATCCAAAGGTATTTGGAGGAATATTAGGAAGGCCTGATCTTGAAAGTGATGTTAATGACCTTAAGGACTATGAAATAAGCGCGTTTGACCTGGTTATTGTTAATCTTTATCCTTTTGAAGAAACATTGCAAAACAATGCAAGTCATGCTTCAATAATCGAAAAAATTGATATTGGAGGAATATCTCTTATCCGTGCAGCTGCAAAGAATTATAAACATGTTCTGTGTGTTTCTGACCCATCGCAATACAAGAGTATAAGTGAACTACTTCAACACAGAGGATGCACTACCGATGAAAATATAAGACTTCAATATGCAGGAGAAGCCTTCAGGAGATCATCGTCATACGATAGTGCCATCTTTAACTACATCACAGAATACGCAGATAATAACAGTAACATACCTGATGGTCAGGTTCATGATAATGGTACGCTTTCACCATCATCAAATATAATACTCGAGAATCCTACTCCTTTACGTTATGGTGAAAACCCACATCAACAGGCTGTGTTTTATGGTAATCTTGATGAGGTTTTTGAGAAACATCACGGCAAGGACTTGTCGTACAACAATTTGCTAGACCTCGAAGCAGGCATTGCATTAATAAAAGACTTTGATGAAACTACCTTTGCCATCCTTAAGCACAATAACGCTTGCGGAGTGGCCAGCAGACCAACACTTGTTGATGCGTGGGAAGCAGCGCTTGAGGCTGATCCCGTTTCTGCATATGGAGGAGTGCTAATTACAAACAGACCAATTGATGAAATCACAGCTATCTCAATCAATAAACTGTTTTTTGAAATTATCCTGGCACCGGGATATGAAAAAAATAGTCTTGAATTACTTAAGTCAAAGAAAAATAGAATAATTTTGCAGACTAAATCATTTGATTTTCAGGCTCAACAATTCAGAAGTACACTTAATGGAGTACTTTTGCAAGAAAAAGACCTGAAGACAGAAATAATTGAAGATTTGAACGTTATAACTCAAACAGAACCTGACCAGCGACAAGTGGAAGATCTCCTTTTTGCCAATAAGATAGTCAAGCATAGTAAATCAAATGCTATTGTACTTGCATCGGGAAAGAGATTATTAGGTAGTGGAGTAGGACAAACATCCAGAATTGACGCATTAAAGCAAGCCATCGAAAAAGCAAAGAGTTTTAATCTTGACCTTAATGGAGCAGTAATGGCTTCCGATGCATTTTTCCCTTTTGCCGATTCAGTAGAACTAGCACATAAAGCCGGAATAACAAGTGTTATTCAGCCCGGAGGTTCTGTGAGGGATATTGATTCAATTGAATACTGTAATGCTCACAATCTTAGCATGGTTTTTACAGGAATTCGACACTTTAAACATTAAGAATTTATAATTCGCTATTAATCTATTGATAATAAATATAAGACAATGGGACTTTTCTCCTTCATGACTAAAGAGATTGCAATGGATCTTGGAACTGCTAATACCATTATTATTTATAATGATAAAGTAGTTGTTGATGAGCCATCTATTATTGCAATTGAGAGAAATACAGGCAAAATCATTGCTGTTGGGAAACGAGCAATGATGATGCACGGGAAAACTCATGAAAATATTAAAACTATTCGGCCTTTAAGAGATGGTGTAATTGCTGACTTTCAATCGGCCGAGTATATGATCAGAGAGCTGATCAAGATGACCGGGCCTACAAGAAGCTTATTTCCACCTGCTTTAAAGATGGTAATTTGTATACCATCCGGTATTACCGAAGTGGAAGAAAGAGCTGTTAAAGATTCTGCTGAACAAGCCGGTGCTAAAGAGGTAAAGCTGATTCATGAACCAATGGCTGCAGCTATAGGCATAGGTATAGATGTTCTTGAACCTACAGGTAATATGATTATTGATATAGGCGGTGGTACCAGTGAGATTGCTGTTATTGCGCTCGGCGGAATTGTTAATAACAAGTCAATTAGAATTGCAGGTGATGATTTCAATAACGATATTGAAGAATATATGCGCAAACAGCATAATATAAATATCGGGGAAAGGACTGCCGAAGCAATCAAAATTAACGTTGGTGCTGCAATTACTGAACTTGATAATCCTCCGCCTGACTATCCGGTACATGGCAGAGACATGTTGACGGGAATTCCCAAGGAAATCTACGTAAACTATAGTGAAATTGCTCATTGCCTTGATAAGTCAATTAGTAAGATTGAAACAGCAGTACTTAATGCACTTGAAATGACACCACCCGAACTTTCAGCCGATATATACCGAACAGGTATTTATCTTGCAGGGGGAGGTTCAATGCTTCGCGGACTGGATAAAAGGCTTCATTTAAAAACCAAACTACCTGTGCATGTAGCCGATGATCCATTACGTGCTGTTGCAAGGGGTACTGGTATTGCTTTAAAGAACTTTAACAAGTTTACATTCCTTATAAAATAGTTGTCTATCAGGTAGAAGTGAGGACTTATGCGGCATATCTTGGCTTTTATATGGAAGCATAGCTTCTTTTTTCTCTTCCTGTTACTTGAAGTCTTATCAATTTCAATTCTAGTGAATCGCAGCTACTTCCAACGAGCTGTGATAACTAACTTTACTGATGAAATTGCCGGCTCTATTTATAATGCCTATTCTTCTGTAACCGGTTATTTCTATTTAAAAATAGAAAATGAAAGGCTCGCTGAAGAGAATGCCCGACTTTTGCACGAGAAAAACCAAAGTCAGTTAACTACCGATACAACTGCTATCAGGCTTATCGACACACTTAACCGACAAACTTATACTTATACTGTCGCTAAAGTAATAAGCAATTCAACCAATAACCGCGACAACTATCTTATGCTAAATAAAGGCCGTAAGCATGGTATTCAACCTGATATGGCAGTTATTAACCCTGAAGGAATTATCGGAACTGTTGTAAGCGTATCTGAGAACTTTTGTTGGGTTATGTCGGCACTTAATAAGCATTCAAAAATTAGTGCCAGGATCAACAGGTTAAATCAAATGGGTACTGTTATGTGGCATGGAACTAATCCTGAGTACGGTAGCTTGACCGATATCCCTGTGCACGTTAAAGTTGTTGTAGGCGACTCCATTTATACAAGTGGATTTAGTTATATATTCCCAGAAGGAGTGATGATTGGTGTTGTGAGTGAAATCAATATTAAGGAAGGTGAACATTTTTATGATATTGTATTCGATTGGTCGGCCGATTTTAGCAGCTTAACCTATGTCTATATTGTAAAGAATTTATTCCGTGAGGAACAGCTTGAATTAAGTAAAAAGGTGATTGATGAGTAAATCGTATGCTTTTCTGTTAGTCAGGTTCATAGTGTTAGTAGCGGCTCAGGTGTTACTGATTGATCATGTTAACCTTTATGGCTACATAAACCCGCAGTTATATATACTGTTTATCCTGTTATTACCTTTCCAGATACCCGGATCTGTACTACTATGGTCGGCATTTTTTCTAGGACTTTCAATTGATATGTTCACTAATTCTACAGGTTTACATGCAGCATCAACTGTGTTTATGGCCTTCATGCGACCAACAATCATCAAAATGGTAGGAGCACCAGCAGATTATGAAGGTAATCTTGAGCCTGGAATTCCTGATATGGGTACCCGTTGGTTTTTAACATATTCATTTATGCTGATCTTCGTGCACCAATTTATGTTCAGTCTGCTTGAATCTTTCTATTTGTCAGAAACCGGCATTATTCTGTTCCGCCTTATCACAAGTACTCTCTTTACTCTAATAATGGTAGTAATAATTGAGTATCTCTTTATGAGAAAGAAAAGATGAAATTATAGCCTATAGCTATACGGGTAAAGATGAAAGGTAATCACCTAACCTTAGCGGTCAAAATAAAAGTATAGCCTATAGCTCTGCTGGTCGTTGTTAGAATGATAATTTTCAGGACCTATTATTTAATACACTATTTTTGAGCTTTAAATCTATAACATGAAAAATCTATTTCTTTTTTTAGCCCTTTCAGTCGCATTTTGGAGCTGTACTAACAGAAGCGGCAATGAATTTATTATCAAAGGCAATATTGAAGGTAAGTTTGCCGGTAATGTTTATTTGCAGAAAAATTTAGATGGTAAGTTTCAAGTGCTTGATACTGCTGTAGTAGAAAACGGCAAATTCAAATTCACAGGCAAGATCGACTCACCCGACATTTATTACATAGGCATTGATGAATCACGTTATGTGAGTTTTTTTAATGAACCGGCAGAAATTAAGATAACATTTCACATCGACAGCCTTGCTAAACCTACTGTTAAAGGATCGGAGTCAGATAAAGAGTACCGCAAGTATATGCAAACTATGGATGAATACCGTTCAGCACAGATTGGGATATACACTCAGTACAATGAAGCTCACCGGAGTGCCGATAGTGCAAAGATAAAGTCGCTTGAAGCAGAAATGGAAGAGCTTGAAAACAAACATATTGAAAACATTAAAGCATTCGTAAGCAATAACCCCGGATCATTCGTATCGCCATACGTAGCAATGCGACACTCCTATGAAATGGACCTTGCACAGCTTAAAGAAATTTCAGGTAAGCTAGATAACAAGGTAAAGAAATCATCATTTGCGGTCATGTTGGATGAAAGAATCAAAACCTTAGAAAGTGTTGATATAGGAAAGCAAGCACCCGATTTTACAATGAATAACCCCGATGGCGTTCCTGTAACATTATCATCGCTTAGAGGAAAGATTGTTCTTGTTGATTTTTGGGCTTCATGGTGTGGACCTTGCCGCAGAGAAAACCCAAATGTTGTAAATGCTTATAAGAAATATAGCCCTTTAGGGTTTGATATTATCGGTGTTTCGCTCGATAGAGATATGGAAAGCTGGAAGAAAGCAATTCAAGACGACAAATTAACATGGACTCATGTATCTGATCTGCAGTATTGGAACAATGCAGCCAGCAAGCAATATGGAATTATGTCGATCCCATCGAATGTACTTCTTGATAAGAATGGAGTTATTATTGCAAGAAATCTTACAGGTGAAGACCTTCACAAGAAGCTTGAAGAACTCTTAAAGGCAGTATAGGTAATTAACGTTTCGATTTAAAGAAATTGGTCAAAAGGGCTTGGCACTCATCGTGCATAAGCCCTTTTGTTATTATGGTTTTCGGATGTAAAAGGTTATGACTTATTGTAGAATAACCTCTCTTTAAATCGTCGGCACCATAAACTAAACGACCTAATTTTACCCAGTAAGAAGCTGCAGCACACATCGGACAAGGCTCAATTGTTACATATAAAGTACATTTGTCAAGATACTTACCACCGAGATAATTGGAAGCTGAGGTGAAGGCCTGCATTTCAGCATGAGCTGTTGCATCAACAAGGGTTTCCGAGAGGTTGTATGCTTTTGCAATTACCTTATTTTCAATAACTATAAGTGCACCTATTGGCACTTCATCACGTTTTAATGCTTCGAGTGCTTCAGCGTAAGCCAACTTCATGAAGTGCTCATCAGTTTTTCTTGTATCGATCATAATATCAGTCTGGCACTCTTAATCAAATTATTATATATAAGTAGCAAGAACACTTTTAACAATTAGTTGTTATGGTAAGTTAGTTTTTTGGGAGCATAAAATTAAGAATATACTGTTTTGTTACTGCAAGTATTTTAACCTTGCTGGTTAAATATACAAAAAATGTCTTAATATTGCATCAGACAAACTATATGTTTAAATAATCAACTGGTCGACAGTAATGAGAAAGATCTTTATTGCTATAATACTTATTTTCAATATATTGTTTAGTTGGGCTAGTGAACCTGAAAAGCACAGCACTGAAAAAGGCGCAAATTACGCTGAACAGCATGAAGAAGAGTTTAATGCAGGGTATTTTATAATTGACCATATTGTCGATGCTCACGAATGGCATATAGCCACCTTTGGACACAAACATATATCCATACCTCTTCCGGTGATCCTTATTGATGAGGGAAAGTTAATAATATTTAGCTCTTCACGATTTGAGCATGGTCACGCGTCTTACAAAGGTTATAAGTTAGAAATTGAGAGAAATGAGAATAGAGGAAAGATCGTAAAGGTTCTTCCGGGAACAATGACAACCGACGAAACTGCCGGTAAGCCAATAGATTTGTCGATAACTAAGACGGTTGCCGGCATCTTTGTTAGTATGTTTCTTATAATAGTTATCTTCTTTTCGGTTGCACAGTCTTATAAGAAGAATGGCAACCATGCCCCAAAAGGATTACAATCAGTATTGGAGCCTCTAATTCTATTCATTCAAAATGACATAGCAAAACCTTCAATAGGTAAACGTTATTATGAATATATGCCATTTTTGCTAACAGTATTCTTTTTCATCTTCTTCACAAACCTTTTAGGTTTGATACCTATCTTTCCGGGAGGAGCAAATGTTACAGGCAATATCTCTGTTACACTAGTGTTAGCAATGTTTACTTTTATAATTATAATATTTAAGGCAAACAAGAATTACTGGTTACATATTTTCAATCCGCCGGGCATTCCATGGTGGTTAAAGTTCCCAATTCCATTAATACCTGTGATTGAATTAGCAGGGATGTTCATTAAGCCTTTTGTATTGATGGTCCGTCTCTTTGCAAATATAACCGCGGGGCACATTATTATTCTGGGATTTGTTGCCATAATACTTATTTTCGGGCAGTTAAATGCAGGTTTAGCTCTCGGAGTAAGTCCGGTTTCGGTTATATTCTCAATTTTAATCAGTATACTGGAACTGCTTGTTGCATTTATACAGGCTTATGTATTCACAATATTGTCGGCATTGTATTTTGGGATGGCAACCGAAGAACATCAACATCCTGATACACATTAATTACAGAAAACAACCCTAAATTAAATAATTATGACACTATTAACATTACTTCTACAAATTGCAAATGATTTATCACCTCTTGGAAGTGCAGGTGCTGCATTAGGTGCAGGAATTGCAGCAATAGGTGCAGGTATGGGCATTGGAAACATTGGCCGTAGCGCTCTTGAATCTATTGCAAGGCAGCCCGAGGCAGCAGGCGACATCAGATCAAATATGATTGTTGCTGCAGCGCTTATTGAAGGTGTTGCATTCTTTGCGATAGTTATTTGTTTGCTCGTTGTAGTACTTTAGTAAAAGTCAATTATACCGTTTTAACGGTTGGTTGGAGCGGTATAATTTTTATTGGTAATTAAATCAAACTAAGATAATATGGAATTAGTAACTCCCGGCATTGGACCTATTTTCTGGATGACAATCTCATTCCTGGTGTTATTGCTTATTCTGGGTAAATTCGTGTGGCCTCCTATCATGAGAGCCTTGCGCGATAGGGAAATTGCTATTGAACAATCACTTCATCAGGCAGAAGCTGCTCGCCGTGAAATGGAAACACTCCAGTTCAATAACGAGAAACTACTCAAAGAGGCAAAGGAAGAACGCGACGCTCTTATGAGAGATGCCCGAAGAGTGAGAGAAAAACTTATTGAAGATGCCCGAGAAAAAGCTGCACAAGAGGCCGAACGACTAATTGAGTCGGCACGAGAGCGAATAAATCATGAAAAGATGGCTGCTATCATTGATCTTAAGAATCAGGTTGCTACTCTTTCATTAGAAATTGCAGAAAAGATAATTCAACAGGAGCTTTCAGATCCTGCTAAGAATAAAGCATTTCTCGAAAAATCCTTAAAGGAAATCAATCTGAGCTAAGCCATGAATAATTACAGAATTAACCATCGCTATGCTACAGCACTTTTTGAATTTGCTTCGGAAAGGAATGAAGTAGAGGAAACATTTAAAGATATTAAGTTAATAGCCAAGACATTTAATGAGAACAGAAATCTTAGAATTCTCCTAAGAAGTCCCGTTGTTTTTGGTGATAAGAAGCTTAAAATCTTAAGTGAAATCTTTAAAGACAAGATAGGCAAAGTTACATCTACTTTCATCGAAATCCTTATCCGCAAAAGAAGAGAAGAGCATTTGCATGGTATTGCCTGTGCATATATCGATATTTACCATAAATCGACCGGACAGAAAATAGCTCAAATTGTATCAGCTATTGAGCTCGATGAATCTATTAAGCAGCGCTTGGTTCAACTGTTATCTGAACAACTGAGTTCAGAAATCATTCTCGAAGAAAAGGTTGACCCGAGCATTATTGGAGGATTAATAGTTAGCGTTGAAGGCTTTAAGTATGATGATAGCATCAAAAAGAAGATTCAAAACCTACAGAAGGAATTTAATGTGAACACTTATATAAAAGGATACTAAATAATATAGTGCTATGGCAGATATTAAGCCGGCTGAAGTTTCAGCAATTTTAAGACAACAACTTGCAGGTTATAAAACAGAAACGGAATTAGAGGAAGTTGGAACAGTATTGCAAGTAGGTGATGGAATAGCCAGAATTTTTGGTCTGAATAATGTTCAGGCTGGCGAACTTATTGAATTCGAAACTACTGGTGTAAAGGGTATAGTGCTCAACCTTGAAGAAGATAATGTTGGTGTGGTAATGCTTGGTGAGGCTACCGGAATTAACGAAGGTGATCAGGTACGACGCACTCGAAATATTGCTTCCATTAAGGTTAGCGAGGGTATGCTGGGTAGGGTTATCAACTCTATTGGAGAACCTATTGATGGTAAAGGACCCATTGAGGGTGAAGCATTTGATATGCCTATAGAGCGTAAAGCTCCCGGTGTTATATTCCGCCAACCGGTAGCTGAACCACTTCAAACCGGTATCAAAGCTATTGATGCCATGATCCCCATTGGTAGGGGACAAAGAGAACTAATAATTGGCGACAGGCAGACTGGGAAATCAGCAATTGCTATCGATACTATTATAAATCAAAAAGAATTTTTCGATAAGGGTGAACCTGTATATTGTATTTATGTCGCTATTGGTCAAAAAGGAAGTACAGTTGCTAATTTAGTTCAGACCCTTGAAGCAAAAGGTGCAATGGATTATACCGTTGTTGTTGTAGCTACAGCAAGTGATGCTGCTGCAATGCAATTCTATGCTCCGTTTGCAGGTGCTGCAATAGGTGAATATTTCAGAGACACTGGCCGTCCGGCACTTATTATATACGACGATTTATCGAAACAAGCTGTTGCTTATAGAGAAGTTTCATTGCTTCTTCGCCGCCCTCCCGGACGCGAAGCTTATCCTGGAGACGTATTTTATCTCCACTCAAGGTTACTCGAAAGAGCGGCAAAGATCATTGCTAATGATGAGATTGCAAGGCAAATGAATGACTTACCCGATTCAATAAGGCATCTGGTAAAAGGAGGAGGTTCATTAACCGCATTGCCTATCATTGAAACTCAGGCAGGTGACGTTTCTGCATATATTCCTACTAATGTAATTTCAATTACCGACGGTCAGATATTCCTCGAATCAAACCTCTTTAATTCAGGTATTCGTCCGGCAATCAATGTTGGTATTTCGGTATCAAGAGTAGGAGGTAGTGCCCAGATCAAGTCCATGAAAAAGGTTGCCGGATCACTAAAACTCGATCAGGCACAGTACAGGGAATTGGAAGCTTTCTCTAAATTCGGATCAGATCTTGATGCTGTTACTAAGTCTATTTTGGATAAAGGAATCAGGAATGTTGAAATATTGAAACAACCCCAGTATTCACCTTTACCAGTTGAGCAGCAAGTAGCCATAATATTCTGCGGCGCAAAAGGTTTATTGCAGGATATGCCTGTACAAAGAGTGCATGATTTCGAAATAGAATTTTTGCATTACCTTGAGGAAAGCAAGCCCCAATTATTAGAAGCGCTTAAAAAAGGAAACTATACTGCAGAAATTGAAAATGAACTTGAAACTGTTGCCAGAGAACAGATACGCAAGTATGAATCATAGAGTAAACAGAAGATGGCAAGCTTAAAAGAAGTTAGAAACCGGATCACATCAGTTAAATCTACACAGCAGATAACAAGTGCTATGAAGATGGTAGCTGCTTCCAAATTACGGAAAGCGCAAACAGGCATACTTCAATTGCGACCTTTCGCTCAGAAGCAACAACTCCTCTTGCAGAAATTAAGTACCGGCGATAACAATGAATTGCCCGATGGTTTATCAGAACAAAGAACCCCTAATAAAGTACTATTTGTAGTGCTTTCTTCAAACAGGGGTTTATGTGGTGCCTTTAACTCAAATGTTATAAAGCAAACCATCATTGCTTCATCTGAGATAAAAAGTGAAAACCGACATGCTGAAATATCATTGGTTACCATTGGAAGGAAAGCATCGGAATTCTTTGCTAAAAGTCAGTTAACCGTTATGTCGGTACATGATGATATATATGATGACCTTTCATTTAGCAATGCTGCTGAAATTGCCGATAATCTTATTGGTCTTTTTAAGCAAAAAGTTTACGACAAAATTTACATTGTTTATCATCAATTTAAGAATGCAGTTGTTCAATATTTGGTTACAGAACAATTTTTACCGGTTGAACCTGTAGTTGAAAAAACAAATCGTAATAATACGGAGTATATTTTTGACCCATCGAAAGATGAGATCCTTAGTTCGATTGTGCCTTCAATATTGAGAACTCAACTGTATAAGGCATTGCTCGATTCATGGGCATCAGAGCAAGGAGCACGTATGACTGCGATGTCACAGGCAACAGATAATGCTTCTGAGTTGTTAAAGGAATTAAAATTAACTTATAATAAGGCACGTCAGGCTGCTATTACTAATGAGATATTAGAAATCGTGAGCGGTGCTGAAGCATTAAAAAATAATTAATCAACTTAAAATCAATAAGTATGATATCAAAAAAAGTAGAGGAAGCAATTAACAGGCAGATAAGGAATGAAGAGCATTCGGCCCGTATCTATATGGCAATGGCTTCGTGGTGCGAAACAAAAGGATATAGAGGTGCAGCCGCATTCCTCTATAAACAATCAGATGAGGAAAGAATGCATCAACTTAAGTTTATTAAGTTCCTCAATGATCGTGGTGGATATGCTCAATTACAGGCTCTTGAAGTGCCTAATGCTGAGTATTCTTCATTATTGGAAGTCTTCAAAAATGTTCTCAGACATGAGGAATTTGTTACCGCTGCTATCAACGAAATTTACGCGATAACAATCGACGAAAAAGATTATACAACAGGCAATTTCCTTCAATGGTTTATAAATGAACAGATTGAAGAAGAAAGCACTGCTCATACCATACTTGATAAAATTAATTTGGTTGGTGATGATAAAGCCGGAATGTTCCATATTGATAAAGAATTGGAAACAATGGCAGCACAAAAGACTGTTCCTACTATCGAATAGTCAGTTTCTTAACTTATAGTATTTCTAAGGGAAGCATTTGCTTGAAATGCTTCCCTTTATGTTTTAATTAACGTTGTTTTTTGTGTAATTCGATGTTTTTAACGAGGTTCATGTAATAATCGTTACCATATTTACGCACAAGCGCCTCTTTTAAAAATTTATACAATGGTACTTTAAGGTTCTTACCATGAGTAACAGCATCTCTGCAAATATGCCACTGGTGATAATTTACAGCTTCAAAATCCTTATAATTGCTTATTCTTATTGGATATAAATGGCACGATACAGGTTTACGGAAGGCAGTCTTACCCTCGCGCCATGCATTTTCAATTGCACACATTGCTATACCATCATTTGAAAAAGTGACAAAAGCACACTCTTTTCCGTTTACAAGCGGTGTTACAAAATGGCCGGTTACATCAAAGTCAAATACCCCATTCTTATCTACAACTTCAATACCTTCGGGTCGCATGTAAGGACGAATCTTATCGATTTCGTCATCTAATACAGCTATTTCCTCTTCATCTAATGGTGCCCCTGCATCGCCTTCAATACAACATGCACCTTTGCATTTTGTGAGATCACAAACAAACTGTACTTTCTTTATATCGTCAGATACAATGGTCTTGTCAACTACTATCATGTGACAAAATTACTAATAATATCAGCATGAGCATCAATTAGTTACAAGTTAATTGATGTTGCTAAGCGTAAATCTTTCTGTTTGACTATTTAACCTCTGAACCGTTGTCAAAAGGTTTAATTGGTGACACCAGACATAATTCGCCCAAATTATTCTCAGCCAGCATAATCATTCCCTGAGATTCAATGCCTTTTAGATTTCTCGGGGCAAGATTTACAAGTACCATAACCTGTTTGCCGATGATATCAGAAGGTTCATAATACTCTGCTATGCCCGAAACTATTGTCCTTTCATCAATGCCGGTATCTACTGTAAGTTTTAATAGTTTCTTGGTTTTAGCAACTTTTTCAGCAGCTTTTATTGTACCAACTCTTATATCAAGCTTAGTGAAATCATCAAATTCAATATTGCTTTTTGCCTTAGGTATAGTAACTAATGCTGCCTCGTTACTTTTTTTTGTGTCGAGTAATTTCTGTACCTGTTTCTCTATAACCTCATCTTCAATTTTTTCAAAAAGCAGCTCAGGAGTATTTAGTTGATGGTTGCTGCTGAGTAGTGCTATACTACCGGCATCTTTCCATAATGATTTCTCAAGATTCAGCATCTTAAGGATTCTTTGTGAGGCAAAAGGCATAAATGGTTCAGCTAAGATTGCAAGGTTAGCGCAAATCTGTAATGCAATATTAAGATTTGTTTTTACCTTTTCAGGATTAACCTTTATTGCTTTCCAGGGCTCAGTATCAGTAAGGTATTTGTTTCCTAATCTCGCAAGATTCATCAATTCATTAAGAGCCTCACGGAAGTGATAGTTCTCGATAATAGTGCCTATCTTTTCAGGAAACTTGCTTAATTCAGCGATAACATAGTTGTCGTTATCATCGAGTGTGGTAATTGCCGGTACTTTACCATCATAGTATTTATGTGTAAGTACCATTGTGCGATTAATGAAATTTCCTAAAATCGACAACAACTCACTATTGTTGCAGGTTTGGAAATCCTTCCATGTAAAGTCATTATCTTTTGTCTCCGGTGCATTCGCGGTTAACACATATCTTAGAACATCCTGTTTTCCGGGAAGCTCTTCGAGATATTCATGCAACCAAACAGCCCAATTTCTTGAAGTTGAGATTTTATCATTCTCCAAGTTTAGGAACTCATTAGCAGGAACATTTTCAGGAAGTATATAAGATCCCTCGGCTTTTAGCATTCCGGGGAAGATAATACAATGAAATACAATGTTGTCCTTACCAATGAAATGGACAAGCTTAGAGCTTTCGTCTTTCCACCAGGGTTCCCAGTCATTGCCTGTAATTTCAGCCCACTCCCTGGTTGCTGATATATAACCTATTGGAGCATCGAACCAAACATAAAGCACCTTATTTTCGGCACCCTCAATTGGAACTTTCACTCCCCAATCAAGATCGCGGGTAACTGCACGAGGCTGTAGTCCTGAATCGAGCCATGATTTACATTGACCATAAACATTAGGTTTCCAATCATTTTTATGGCCTTCAACTATCCATTTTCTTAGCCAGCCTTCATAAGAATCTAAAGGTAAAAACCAGTGCTTAGTATCACGCAATACAGGAACATTTCCGCTTAGTGCCGATTTAGGATTAATAAGATCGGTGGCGTTGAGTGATGTACCGCAGTTTTCGCATTGATCGCCGTAGGCCTTCTCGAAGCTGCAATGCGGACAAGTACCTGTTATATAGCGGTCGGCAAGGAATGTTTGCTGTGCTTCGTCGTAGTATTGTGATGTAATCTTCTCCATGAATTCCCCTTTATTATATAGCTTTAGGAAGAATTCCGATGCTGTTTCGTGATGTATTTGATTTGAAGTACGTGAATAAATATCAAAAGAGATACCAAGATCTTCAAACGATTTTTTAATGATGTTATGGTACTTATCTACAATTTGTTGTGGAGTAACACCCTCTTTTCTGGCTTTTATAGTAATGGGAACACCATGTTCATCTGAGCCTCCTATAAATAAAACCGACTCACCTTTCGATCTCAGATATCTTGCATAGATATCGGCAGGAATATAAACACCAGCAAGGTGACCAATATGAATTGGCCCATTGGCATAAGGCAGAGCCGAAGTGATTGTATATCTTTTAAACTGTTTTGTATCAGATGTCGTCATTGGTTGTGATAGTTTGGAAGATGCAAAGATACATCTAAAAAAAACAGAGATACTATATCTGTATCTCTGTTTGCAATTTGAGCAGGCATCTGATACTATAATGTATCGATACAATTTAGGTCTTCAAATGCTGTTTTTAACCTGCTGATCATGCTTTTTTGTCCTTCATACAACCATTTACGGGGATCATAGTATTTTTTATTTGGCTTGTCATCTCCTTCGGGATTGCCAATTTGTCCCTGCAGATAACCTTCATACTTTTTATAATATTGCATAACACCTTCCCAAGTAGCCCATTGAGTATCGGTATCAATATTCATCTTAACTACACCGTATGTTATTGCTTCTCTGATCTCTTCTCTTGAAGAGCCTGAGCCACCATGGAATACAAAATTTACAGGCTTCTCGGTGGTATTTAAATGCTTAACAATATATTCCTGAGAGTTTTTGAGGATGACAGGTTCAAGTTTAACATTTCCAGGTTTGTATACACCATGTACATTTCCGAATGAAGCTGCGATAGTAAAGCGGTTACTAATTTCGCTTAACTGAGAATAGGCATACGCAACATCTTCGGGCTGAGTATACAATCTCGATGATTCAACTCCTGTATTATCAACACCATCTTCTTCGCCACCGGTTACTCCAAGCTCAATTTCAATAGTCATACCTATTTTGCTCATTCTTTGTAAGTACTTTTTACAAATCTGCATATTGATATCGAGTGGTTCTTCCGACAAATCAAGCATGTGTGAGCTAAATAGAGGTTTTCCTGTTGCAGCATAATGTTTCTCACCCTCATCGAGTAGTCCGTCGATCCAGGTCAACAACTTATGGGCGGCATGGTCAGTATGTAAGATTACAGGAACTCCATAAAGTTCAGCCATCATGTGCACATGCTTTGCACCTGAAATAGCACCTGCTATAGCTGCTTTTTCATTCTCGTTGCTCAGGAATTTACCTGCATAAAAATGAGCACCACCATTTGAGAATTGAATGATTACAGGTGAATTCACTTCTTTTGCAGCCTGAATAACAGCATTAACCGAATCTGTGCCAACAACATTCACAGCTGGTATTGCAAACCCGTTGGCACGGGCAATTCTGAATACTTCCTGCACATCGTCACCGGTAACTACACCAGGCTTAACTTTATCAAAAATACGTTCTGACATAATGATTATTTTAAAAGATGGAAAGGTTTAACTTATCTTCGCAAAGATAAACAACTATACAATATGTTAGTTCATATACCTACAATGGTGTAAGGTTTAACAAGTTAATAAGCACTATCATGTCGTTCGAACTTAAAATCAAGGAGCTGATTGCTGATAATTATTCAGGTTCAGCTGCAATTTTAGACAAACTAATCAAGAGCATTCAAATATATATCAATAGTCGTGATATTGATACCGCGTTCTTAAGGGAGAATCTTGAAAGAGTTTCAAAGAGTTTCCCCGACCTGGCTGTTCTGCATCATTTTATGCAGCATTTCTTTGAGTTCCTTGATCATATAGATGAGCATGTTACTCTCAATGCAAAGAAAAAATCGAGAATTGAGTTCTTTATTGCTGAGTACACCCGCGAGTGGGATGACAGCATTGATTTTGCTGCTGAAAAGATGGCTCGGTTAGTTCAGTTTTATGGCAAGAAGATTCTGCTTCATAGTAACAGTTCAAGCATCCATATCTTATTCAAGCATTTAGCAATGCGCAAGATATTCCCTTCAATATACCAAACTATGTCAGGACCGGTATTTGAGGGAAAAATTCAAGCTGCTGTGCTGGCTGATTACGGATGCACAGTTCACTTTATCAATGAAGCTGCGATAGGAAAATTTATTAATGAAATAGATTTCGCGGTAGTAGGAGCTGACAATGTTTTTAACGATGGTTTTACAAATAAGGTTGGGACATATCCAATTGCACTTGTTTGTAAAGAGTACCAAAAGCCTTTTTATGTTATATGTGACTCGCGTAAAAGATCGCCTGTAGATTATAGTAGTCGTGCTAATGCGATGTTCGAGAAAGAAGCTCCGGCTTCAGAACTTTGGGAAAAAGCACCCGAGAGTATTAAACCTGTAAATTACTATTTTGAATTTACTCCTAAGAACCTGGTTACTGCCTATTTCTTCGAAGATACCTGGATAAACCTATCCAGTACTGATGATGTTGGCTAAAGCCATTATGCAGTTTCAAAGTGTTTCTGCTTTGGATTACTTCGCTCATAATGAGCAAGTTTACCTTTATGATGAAGCTCAACCCATAAAATCAGATTGTCCCATTCGTCATTACTTAACCATCGTCTGCTTTTGTTTAACTCTTTAATAAACAATGCATTATCAAAGCTTACCTTTGTCAGAATTTCCTTTATGTAGTCGATCATCAGCATATCCCATCTTTATTATAATCAACAAAGATGTAATGAAAAGATTTACAAAAGTGAAGTATTTTTCAAACGTATGGAACTATCTTTCCAGCGTATGCTTTCGTCGAATATTCGTAAAATTTTTAACTTTTTATGCCGTGCATTTGGAGGATAAATGCCAGTTCAAAAGCTGTCTCTTTTAACTGATCAAGTCGACCTGTAGCACCTCCGTGTCCCGACTTCATATTAGTCTTTAAGATGACAATATTATTATCAGTTTTATACTCCCTCAGCTTGGCAACATATTTGGCAGGCTCATGGTATCCTACCTGCGAATCATTTAATCCCGCAGTTACCAACATGTTCGGATAATCCTTTGCCCCAATGTTATCGTATGGGGAATATGATAACATGTAATCATAATACTCCTTCAGGTTAGGGTTTCCCCATTCCTCATATTCCTGAACTGTGAGTGGCAAGGTGGGGTCGAGCATTGTATTAATTACATCAACAAAAGGCACAATTGCAACAACGGTATTAAAAATATCGGGGCGCATGTTAGTAACTGCTGTTACCAGTAATCCGCCGGCACTTCCACCCATAATTGAAATTTTCTTCTTTTTAGTGTACCCTTCATGAATCAAATACTCGCTACATGCCAGAAAATCCTTGAATGAGTTTTTTTTCTTCAGAAGTTTACCATCCTCATACCATTGTTCACCCATATCACTACCACCTCTTATTTGTGCAATAGCAAGTATAAAACCTCTGTCAATCAAACTATAGAATGAAGAGATGAACCGTGCATCGGAAGTTACCCCATAAGCACCGTATGAATATAGCAAGGCATCATTATTTCCATCTTTTTGCAGACCATTCTTATACACAACCGACATAGGTACCGCCACACCATCATGTGATTTTGCATAGAGACGCTCAACAGTGTAGTCATCGGGATTAAAACCCGAAGGAACTATTACTTGCTTTATTACTTCGCTAATACCCTCAATGGGTTCATATTCATAAATAGTGAGTGGTCGGTTTAGCGATTGATAACTATATCTTAGCTTCCGCGAATGATAATAAGGCTGAGGTATCACTTCAGTAGCATAAACCGGTTCGGGAAAGTTTATTGTTTTTTCATAGGCCGATGTTATTCCTCTTACTATAATCTCGGTTAATCCGTTTCGCCTGATTTGAATAGCATAAAAATCCTCGTACACATCAACATAGTCTAAAAATGTATTCTCATCGTGCGGAAGAATTTCAATCCATTGCTTTTTATTACTGTAATTAGCAATGGGAGCTTCATACAGTTTACCATTAAGATTCTCCTTATCCTTATACTGAATTATGAACTTCTCTTTATGATGATAAATACCATAATCAACATCTTTAACACGCGGCAGAAAAACTTTGAAATCGTCGAATGGCTTATTCGCGTTTAAGAAATGATATTCAGAGGTTGTAAAGCTTGAGCTTGAGATAAAGAGAAAATCATCTGATTTACTTTTATGCAGATTAACTACAAAAAGCTCATCAGGCTCTTCGTAAACCAGACTCACCTGACTACTCCCAAGAATATCCTTTCGGTGAACTCTCCATGGGCGCATTGTTTGATCGCTGGTTGTAAAGAATAGTGTACGACTATCGTTTGCCCAATCAACATCCTGAACTTTAGTGATATCTAAACCCGGAAGATCGCTATTTGTGAACAGATCTTTAACTTTCAGAATGAACTCTGCATAAGAACCGGTATCATTTACCAGATAAGCAGCGTATCTGTTATCAGGACTTATCTCATAACCTGCAAAAAGAAATGCCGGTTTATCTTTTGCCAGCTCATTAACGTTAAACAGAAGTTCCTCGGGAGCTGATAAGGTTTCCTTTTTTCTGTAATAATATTTATACTGCTCGCCCTGTTTGGTTCTCCAGTAGTAATAATAGCCATTGTTAAATACAGGAACCGATTGGTCGTCTTCGTTCAGCCTGCCCCTCAGTTCATTAAACAAGATATCCTGTAGTTGTAAAGTAGGAGAAGTTACACGGTCGGCATACTCATTCTCAGCATTTAAATAATTGGTTACAAGAGGATTGGTGCGCTCTTTGAGCCAATAGTAATTATCAGTCCTTAAACTATTGAATTTCTTGAATACTTGTGGGCTTTTAAACGGTACCGGAGCAGTCTTGATATCAGATGTTAAAGGAATGTTCATTTTTATACTATTATGTTTATTAAATCAAAAAAATGCATTAACAGAAATTCTAAGCTTATCTTATCATCATTTCAATTTAAGTAATATGCTGTTAATTAAGAAGTTGCAAAATTAAGCTTTATAACAATATAATCGTAAGATGAATGTAAGAATATTGTAAAATCACATTATGATTGTGTAACTTCCGAATATAACACTATATGGTCGTCGGATGTTTAGCAGTAGATATTTTCGATAAGAAGTAAAGATTTTCAGCGTGTTAAGAGATCAAATGTATTAGGAGTCACAAACTTCACTACCTTTGCACGCTAAAAATTTAGAAATGACTGCAATGAAAAGATTTTCAGGCGATAAGCCTGAGAAAAGAGGTTCTTCAAAGAACAGCCCGGTTGAGAAACCCGGTAGATCGCATCCAAGAGATGAAAGAGATCAAAATGGTAAAGATTATGAAAGAGGCGGTGACAGACCTTCATATAGAAAACCATTCTCACCACGCAGTAACGACGGTCAGGAAAGAAAGCCATGGAGTAAAGATTCATCATCCGATAACAAACGGTCTTATGCAGGAAGCAGAAACCGACAAGATGGTGATAAGCCTTACGAGCGTTCCGAAAGAAAGCCATGGAGCAAAGACTCGTCATTCGATAATAAACGTTCTTATGCAGGCAGCAGAAGTCGCCAGGATGGTGATAAGCCTTATGAACGTACTGAAAGAAAACCATGGAGTAAAGATTCATCATCAGATAGCAGGCGCCCTTATGAAGGTAACAGAAGCCGTCAGGATGGTGATAAACCTTATGAACGTACTGAAAGAAAACCATGGAGCAAAGATTCATCATCCGACAGCAGACGCCCATATGAAGGCAACAGAAGCCGTCAGGATGGTGATAAACCTTATGAACGTACTGAAAGAAAACCATGGAGCAAAGATTCATCATCCGACAGCAGACGCCCATATGAAGGCAACAGAAGCCGTCAGGATAATGACCGACCATATAAGAAAAGAACTTCTGAAGATGGCGAAAGAAGTGAATACAAGAGGCCATCATACAGAGATAATGACTCCAACTCAACACCGCGTCAAGATAAATGGAGATCAAACGATAAACCTGATTTCAGAGAAAAAAGAGGTGATGATACCCGCAGATCGGGCTATGGTGACAGACGAAGAGATCAATCAGAACAACGACCTTATGAAAGGAAGAACTTCAGCTCTGATGAGAAGAGAAGTTACAGAAAACCTGATTCTGAAGGCTATACTAAAAAACCATACAGATCAAATGAATCGGGTGATGATTCATCATACAAAAGACCTTCATATAAAAGCAATGATCGTGCTGTAAGATCAGGCTCTTTTAAACAAAAAGATTGGAAGAAGAGCAGTAAAAGCAGCAACCCCAATACTGAAAATGATGGTACTATTCGTTTAAACAAGTATATTGCTAATTCAGGTGTTTGTTCTCGTCGTGAAGCTGATGATATGATACAGGCCGGAGCAATTACAGTTAATGGTGTAGTAGTTACTGAACTCGGTACTAAAATTACAGATACCGATAAAGTGCAGATTGGCAACGAAACTCTCAATCCACAGAAAAAAGTATATCTGTTGCTGAATAAACCAAAAGGATACATAACAACTGTTGATGATCCGCAAGATAGAAATACAGTTATGATGTTGGTTAACAATGCCTGCAGAGAACGTATATATCCGGTAGGACGCTTAGACCGCAATACATCAGGACTTTTATTGTTTACCAATGATGGCGAGCTGGCCAAGAAGTTAACTCACCCAAGCCATAAAGTTAGAAAGATATATCATGTTGAAGTGAACAGAGCATTTTCAAAGGCTGACATGATCAGAATGACTGAAGGTATTGAACTTGAAGATGGTATTATGGCTGTAGATGAAATTGCCTATACCGGATCGGGCGAAGACAAGAAAACTCTGGGGGTTGTGATACATTCGGGTAAAAATAGAATTGTTCGCCGTTTATTCGAGGCACTTGATTATGAGATTACAAAACTTGATCGTGTTGCTTTTGCAAACCTTACAAAGAAAGACCTGCCAAGAGGGAGGCATCGTTTCCTTGAAGAAAGCGAGATTAGCATGCTGAAGATGCTTTAAAATCTTATTTAACAAAAAAGAGAGCTGCTCGAAAGAGCAGCTTTTTTTTTACCTCTAAGTTCAAAATCTACCACAAATTTGTATCATATTTGACCACCAATCGTATACCATACAGTTACCATTCGCTCATTATTCGCTTAAATGGGCTTAAAAGCGAACGATATGCGAATCGTATGCGAACGGTTAGCGAACGAATGCCATCTCAATCCCTAATTATTAGCCAGTTGCGAGTAGAATTTATTCATTTATTCGTATGGTGCGTTATTAACCAGTTAATAAATTTGATATCAGGCACATACAATAATTTCCAGTTAGGTAATGACTAAGTTTCGCAATTCGTATAATACCAGGTACAGTTACCATTTTAATTATAACAACCACATTAAAGGTTCAAGGTTAATTGTTATGATCTTTGTAATTCCTTCACAATTTGGTTACAGAAACGCACTATTTAACATAGCTTCTTAAGCCCTCGGAAATTGATGTTTCAATTGGAGTTATATTCAGCTTGAGTTCCTCTACTGACTTTTGAGGAGTATAATAATTACGAATAGTGAGGATTCTTGCATTGGTATAATTTAACTGAACCCTGATGCCTAATAATTTAAGCACTGAACCTATATAACCTGACAATAGTAAAAGAGGGGAGGGTATCTTGATCATGATTTTCCGCACACCTGATATTTTAGAAACCCATGTGAAGAACTCTTTATAGCTTAGATTATGCCCTGCTAACAGATATCGCTCGCCATCACGGCCCAGGTGTATTGAGTTACAAACTGCTTTTGCTACATCCTCAACATATACAAAATTCTTACCGCCTGAAGGGTAAAACAGAGGATTAGAATTTAGGAACATGCCAAAGATCTTTGATGAACTTGATTTTCGTTCATCATACCCTATCATGAATGTGGGATTTAACACCACAACTTCAATCAGTTTTTCAGCCGATGCGCTGAGAAAACGGTTCTCTGCATCCATTTTGCTTTTCGCATATCCCGATCGTTTGAAGTGTTTTGATACATTAAGTGTCTCATTTCCTGGATAGTCGTTATCACCATATCCAATAGTGTTTGCAGTACTTACGTAAAAAATTCTCTTACACGAATTGGCTATTGCAGATTTAAGTATATACTCCGATGCTGTAACATTAACTAGTTGATATGCATCTTTATCAGCATTGGGTGATGTTTCGGCAGCAACATGAACTACAATGTCGATCTCTTTTAATAACTTCAATACATCGTCATAATCGGTTATATTACCATATCTGATAGTCAAGGGAATTTGCTTTAGCCCCGACAAATCAGCACTTTTTCTCACAATTCCTATGACTTCGAAACCATTATCTACAAGACTTTTAACAATATACCCGGCCAAAAAACCATTAGCACCGGTTACTGCTACCTTCATGGTTTGATTAATTTACCTTTTTGAATTCTGAGTTGACGGCTTCGCTGAGCCTCCTGTTTCATTATATCCGAAACCATGCTTAGTCTAAAGTTCAGGGGTACAATCTTCATCAGGAACCACAATAACTTATTATAGATGCCTGGTATTATCAATGCTTTTTCCTGCAGTAATCCATCAATGGCAATTTTCGCTGCTTTATGTGTGGAAACCAAACTTAAACGTGCAAGCAGGTTTTGGCCTTCAATACGTCCAATAACTTCAGCATTAGTCTTCATAGGTCCCGGATTTACAACACTCACCGATACACCGCTACCTTTAAGTTCCTGATTCAGACTTCTTGAAAAGGAGTATACAAATGTTTTAGAAGCCGGATATATCGTTTTATAGGCCATAGGGCTAAAAGAGGCCATGCTTGCAACATTCAGGATATAACTTTTTTTATGTGACTGAAGTTCAGGTAACAGCAAACGAGTTAATAAAGTAACTGCCCGTACATTTATTTGAATCATTGACTCGAGCGATTCGATACTTGCATGTTCAAATGGCCACGAACCACCAATTCCTGCATTATTTATAAGTATTTTTACGCTGTGTCCACTGGTTGCCCATTTAAACACTTCGTAAACTGAATTATGTTCTCTTAAGTCTGTCTCAAAATAATAAGCCTGAATTTTGTATTTATTTTGAAATTCATCAGATAATTCTTTTAATCCTTCGTTTGGGAGAGAAACTAAAAGCAAATTGCACCTGCGCCTTGCAAGTTCAATTGCCAATTCCTTTCCAAAACCCTGGCTTGCTCCGGTTACTAACGCGAAAGTTAAGTTTGGATTTGCCATTAATTTATGTTTAAATTGTTTTGCCTTCCGTAAATTCTAATAACTGAGAATGAAAATTAAATCTCTATATTTGTAACATAACAACCTTCTTTAATGTTTTTTACAACATCTTGATGTAAAACAATTTCTGGATGAATCTTAAGATCTATCATTATAACCGATGCAAGAAATCAAGAGCAGCTCTTCTGTTTCTCGAAGGACTGAACATGCATATTGATGTGAAAAATTATGTAGAGGAAGGTTTAGAAAGAGAAGAATTAACAGGGTTGCTTAAACTCTTGAAAGTTCGCCCTTCGCAAATGATTCGGGAGAGTGAAGAATTGTATAAGGAAAATTATATGCATGCAAATCACACTGAGCATGAATGGCTTGAAATTTTATTACAATATCCCAAATTATTAAAGCGTCCGATTGTTGTTTATAACGATAAAGCAATCATAGGCGATCCAGTCGAGAATATAAAAAAAATACTAACTGAATATAGCATAGCAAATGAAGACAAGAATTGAACATGACACTATGGGCAATGTTGAAGTGCCGGCCGATAAATATTGGGGAGCTCAAACTCAGAGATCGCTCGAAAACTTTAAAATAGGCGATGGCAGAATGCCTATTGAAATTATCAGAGCATTTGCAATTCTTAAAAAAGCTGCAGCTTTTACAAACATGGAATTGGGTGTATTATCTGAACAAAAGGCTCAGCTTATTGGCAAAGCTTGCGATGAGATACAATCAGGTATGTTTGATGATGAGTTTCCGCTGGTAGTGTGGCAAACAGGCTCAGGTACGCAATCAAACATGAATGTGAACGAGGTAGTTTCTAACAGATGTCATGTGCTTAATGGAGGTACTTTAGGCGAAGGGAAAAGCATAGTTCATCCAAACGATGATGTTAATAAATCGCAATCATCCAATGATACTTTCCCAACTGCCATGTCGATCGCAGCTTATAAAGTTTTGATGGAAGTAACTCTGCCCGGACTGGAAATGTTAAAGAATACCCTTTCGGAAAAAGCACAAGCATTTAACGATATCGTGAAGATAGGCCGAACACACCTTATGGATGCTACTCCATTAACATTAGGACAGGAATTCTCTGCCTATGTTTCACAACTTGAGCATGGCATAAAAGCACTTCGCAATACGCTGCCCCACTTGTCGGAATTAGCATTAGGCGGCACTGCTGTTGGCACAGGTATCAATACCCCCAAAGGTTACTCGGAACTTGTTGCACAAAAGATCTCAGAATTCTCAGGGTATCCATTTGTAACTGCTCCTAATAAGTTTGAAGCTCTTTCGGCACACGACGCAATTGTTGAATCATCGGGAGCATTAAAAACTTTGGCAGTGAGTTTAATGAAAATAGCTAACGATACACGATTATTAGCTTCAGGACCTAGATCGGGAATTGGCGAAATTATTCTCCCTGCAAATGAACCAGGGTCATCAATTATGCCCGGTAAGGTTAATCCCACACAGAATGAAGCACTATCAATGGTTTGCGCTCAAGTAATTGGCTGTGATACTGCTATTACAGTTGCTGCTACACATGGACATTTCCAGCTTAACGTGTTTAAGCCGGTTATTATCTATAACTTCCTTATGGCTGCCCGCTTATTAGGTGATGCATGTGTTTCATTTAATGATAATTGTGCAATAGGCATTGAGCCTAATCACTCAGCTATTAAGAAAAACCTCGAAAACTCACTCATGCTTGTAACAGCTTTAAATACACATATTGGGTATGAGAATGCTGCAAAAATTGCCAAAAAAGCACATGCTGAGGGAACAACTTTACGACAGGCAGCTATTGAACTTGATTTAGTTACTAATGAACAGTTCGATGAGTGGGTTGATCCTGCAAAGATGATTTAATAAAACTAAAAGCTACAGTTTTAATCTTTTACAAGATAATCATCTGGAGGTAATTTCTTCATATCCTTCATTCGCCAAACATAGAAGTACTCTACTAGTAAATCTTTACGGTAGATTGAAAGAGTATCGGGAGGTAATATATTAAAATACTCGGTATATAGATGATGAGGATCTTGAAAATCATAGCTAGAAGATATAAAATAGGCATCCATGCCTATTTTATATCCTCCTTTTAATGCTGTAATCCATGCATATTTATGAGTGCGTTCAATGGGTGCTAACGTTAGTACATCAATAGAATTTGGCTGTGCAACATAGTAGTCGATATTTGCTGCAGGAAACCATCTATGAGATATAATTACTGCATTTGAATCCATAACTCCGTTGGCAAGATCTGTTTGATTAAGCTCAGAAAACTGCGCTTCTAATTGCTTCCAGCCATACATATCGAGAGTTATATCTTTTAAGCCTTTTCTCTTACCTGTATATGGATTAATACCTTTGTTAAATATTATACCGTGACTGAACTGTAAGATTGCCAGAGTCAGTATTAGTAAGAAAAAAGCAAGCGCAAACTGCGCATATTTGGGTATGACCTTGCCAACTCTTCCATACTCCGATTTATGTCGCAACCAGATTGCAGCAACTGGTATTAGGGTAACATAAGCAGGTCCTGTCCAATGTGGTAGTGTCGATCGGAAAAGCGAAATGCCGAGAAAAGTCAATATCATTGGAAGCCCTATGTAAATGAGCAGGTTAGCATAGTCATTTTTTACCAGTAGTTTCTTATAAAGAATTGTAACAACACCTGCTATGATAAGAATGAATACAAATGGGTTATTATAAAGAGCCTGGCCGGTTAATTCGGTAATAAATGAATCTAACCTGAACAGATTGTCATTTACCTCGATCCTATTACTGTGAAAAGTGAAACTTATAAAACCATTCTGCTGATTCCATATCAAAACAGGAATAAAACAAACAAACGCAATTACCAAAGCAGCATATACATGCCATTTTTTGAAGAATGAGATGTTTTTTATAAAATATAGCAAGGTACCTAATATCAGGAATGCTGATGTGTATTTCGATAATAGGGCAAAACCTAGAGTTAAACCGGCCAGCAGGAAATACAGAGCACTTTGCTTAGAGGTATTAGCGTTTGATTTTTTGGAATGCTCAAAAGAGAGTAACATCAGCAGAATAGTCAATAACCAGAATAACATTTGTGGGCTATCGGGCATAATAAAAATTCCGGTTATGACAAATCCATAGAAGGAGATATTATAGAGAAGAGCAGAATACCAACCTGTTACTGAATCATAAACTTTTCTACCAATAAAAAATAGTAATAACGTATTAATACTACCGGCAACAATTGATGCCAATCGAATCCATACTTCCGAATTAAAATGAAGATTAAAAGTAAAGAGTTGAATAAACCAACCAATCATTGGAGGGTGATCGAAATGACTCCAGTCGGGATAAAGAGCATAGTTAATATAATAAACCTCATCATTACCTAACTCTATGTACGAACCTATTAAGAGCCTGACAATTGTAGAAATAACAATCAGAACAACGAGATTTATAGTATAAGATCTATCAATTAACCGCTCCATAACGTCACTAGGTGAATATGCAAAGTTATTCTATTTTATCCAATCAGGAAACCGGTATTATCTTATTCATAACTTATCGAAGTACGAACAATTGACAAAAGCCAATGATTTTGAAGTAAATAAAAGCATGTTAATAAGTTTTGTAAATTTGTGCCCTTAACAAAAACAAATAAATTTAAGCCACTCATGAGTCTCGTTATTGTAGGCACCGTAGCATTTGATGCCATTGAAACACCATTTGGTAAAACTGATAAGATATTAGGAGGGGCTGCTACTTATATTAGCATGGCAGCTTCTAAATTATATGGTCAAGCTAAAATTGTATCAGTAGTTGGAGGCGATTTTCCTCAGGAATACCTTGACTTGCTGAATGAAAAGGGGATAGATACCACCGGAATAAAAATGATTGAAGAAGGTAAGACTTTTTTCTGGGCAGGAAAGTATCATACCGACATGAATACTCGCGATACATTGGTTACAGAGCTAAATGTATTAGCTGATTTTGATCCGAAGTTGCCCGAGTCATATAAAGACTGTAAATATCTTATGCTTGGTAATCTAACTCCACAGATTCAAATGGATGTAGTTAACCAATTGCCTGTACGTCCGAAACTTATTGTTATGGATACAATGAATTTCTGGATGAACACAGCTCTTGAGGATCTTCACAAGGCAATAAGAATGGTTGATGTACTTACAATCAATGACGAGGAAGCACGACAGTTATCTGGCGAATATTCATTATTAAAAGCTGCCAGGAAAATACTCACTATGGGTCCTAAGTATCTGGTTATTAAGAAAGGTGAGCATGGAGCCTTGCTGTTTCATGAGAAACAAGTATTTTTTGCTCCTGCACTACCACTTGAGGAGGTATTTGATCCAACAGGTGCAGGCGATACATTTGCCGGTGGATTCATTGGATACATAGCTAAAACTGACGATGTAACATTCGAGAACATGAAGAGAGCAATAATCTTTGGATCAGCAATGGCATCATGTACAGTTGAAAAATTCGGTACAGAATCTCTACAGTCACTTGATAATAAAACACTACGCAGTAGAGTTGACCAGTTCCTATCGTTGGTGCAATGTAACATCTCGTTCAGTGAACTTGAAAACCTGAAACCACAGGAAGTTATATAAACTGACAATAAAAAGCGGTTGAATCTTTAATAAACTGTTTTTCTTAATTATGCGAACTAAAAGGGTGTATTTTTTATGCATATTTTTTTATCTTTGCGCCCTGTCATCATAAAATTAAATGTAATCAATTAACAATATGAAGGTTTACAAAACAAATGAAATAAGGAATGTAGTACTTATTGGCGGTGCAAAAACTGGTAAAACCACCCTTTCTGAGTCTATATTATTTGAAGGTGGCCTTATCAACAGACGAGGTACAGTTGAAGACAAAAACACCACTTCAGATTATCGTGAGATAGAACTAGAGCGACAAAATTCAGTTTCATCTACATTAATGTATGTTGAACACAAAGGCCACAAGATCAATTTAATTGATGCACCGGGCTTTGATGATTTCATTGGAGAAGTAGTAGCTGCCCTTAACATTTGCGATACAGCTCTCATGGTTGTTAATGCACAGAACGGAGTTGAGGTTGGTACTGAAATTAACTGGCGCCAGACTAATAGAATAAAAGCACCGGTAGTGTTTTTGGTTAACCACCTTGAGCATGAAAACTCCTCATTTGAAGAGACATTACGCCAGTTGAAGCAACAATTTGGTGGCAGTGTTGTAGCAGTTCAATATCCTGTAAATGAAGGTTTAGGGTTTAACTCAATTATTGATGTGCTTCAGCAGAAGATGCTTAAGTATCCTGCAGGAGGTGGAAAAGCTGAGGTTCTTCCTATCCCTGACGGCGAAAAAGACAAGGCTGAGGAAATGCATGCAGCATTGATTGAATCGGCAGCAGAAAACGATGAAGCTTTAATGGAAAAATTCTTCGAAGTGGGAACACTTACTGAAGAAGAAATTATTAGAGGTTTGAAACTTGGTATAATGAAACGTGGTATGTTCCCTGTACTTTGTGTTGGTGGTAAGCCTAACATTGGAGTTGACAGATTGCTCGATTTCATTATTAGTTATGTTCCCGCACCAAATGAAATGCCTGGTCGCAAGAATAATAGTGGTAAAGAACTAACTTGTAATCCAGCAGATCCTACTTCAGCCTTTATCTTTAAAACTGCTATAGAAGAACATCTTGGAGAGATTTCTTTCTTTAAGGTATATGGTGGTGAAATTACTGAAGCAATGGACCTTATAAATGGAAATAATAGTTCAAAAGAACGTATTCCACAGTTATTTGCTGTTGCAGGAAAGAAACGTGAGAAACTTGAGAAAGTAGTTGCAGGTGATATAGCAGCAACTATCAAATTGAAGAATAGTCGTACCAACACAACATTGAACGGGCCTAAAAACTCAGGTGATATAATTGATCCTATTGAATTCCCATCACCACGTATAACAATGGCTTTACGTGCTAAGAACCAATCGGATGATGAGAAGCTAGGTGCAGCATTAACCGAAATACAGAAAGTTGACCCAACAATCACTGTTGAATACTCAAAAGAGTTGAAACAGATCATTATGCGCGGACAGGGTGAGCTTCATCTGAATATTGCTAAATGGCAGTTAGAAAACATCGAGAAAATACTTATTGAATATTATCCTCCTAGAATTCCTTACCGTGAAACTATTACAAAACCTGCAAAGGCTATGTATAGACACAAAAAACAATCGGGAGGTTCCGGACAGTTTGGAGAAGTTCATATGCTTATCCAGCCATATTCTGAAGATATGACTCCGCAAAAGGAATTCCCTATTCGCGGAACAGAAGAGCATCAGCTTTCATGGGGTGGAAAATTGGTTTATAACAACTGTATTGTTGGTGGATCAATTGATGCTCGTTTCATGCCTGCAATATTAAAAGGTATCATGGAAAAGATGGAAGAAGGCCCTCTTACAGGTTCTTATGCCCGCGATATCGTTGTAAATATTTATGATGGTAAAATGCACCCTGTTGATTCAAACGAATTGGCATTTAAACTTGCCGGACGCAATGCATTTAAAGAAGCATTTAAGAACGCAGGGCCAAAGATTCTTGAGCCAATTTATGATGTTGAGGTAATTGTTCCTGCCGATCGTATGGGTGATATTATGACCGACTTACAAGGTCGTAGAGCCGTGATCATGGGAATGGATAGCGAAGGTAACTATCAGAAGATAAAAGCTAAAGTGCCTCTCGCTGAAATGAACAGATATTCTACTGCACTTAGTTCATTAACCAGCGGTAGTGGAGCTTACTCACTCAAGTTTGCTGAGTACGCACAAGTACCTGGAGATGTTCAGACAACTCTTCTCAAGGCTTACGAAGAACAGGAAAAAGAAGAAGAATAGAGATTACACTAATCATAATAATTGTAAAATTTATCTCAAAGAGAGGCCGCTTGTCGGCCTCTCTTTGTTTACAGTAGTTGTTTTTGATTATTTTTGCACTTTAACTTATAAGCATCAGAATGTCAACCACTTTATTCCCTCATGCATTTGAATTTTGCACTTTGGCCAGTGGAAGTAGCGGTAATTGCCACTACATTGGAGGTGAGGATTATGGAATACTCATTGATGCCGGCATAAGTACCCGAAGGATAAAGAAGTATTTACAGGAAATTGGTACTGACATTACAAGAATAAAAGGTGTGTTTATAACTCATGATCATATAGATCATATAAATGCTCTAACACGTTTAACAAAGCATTACAAGATTCCTGTATATTGCACTGAAGGCACCTGGAAGGGCATTTTACGCAACAGAACAACTTTTGATGTTGATCAGTCGATGTTTAATGAGATAAAGCCATTCAGGAGATATCTTGTAGGCGGATTTGCTGTTGAAGCATTCCCAACATCTCATGATGCTCATGGATCGGTTGGTTACCATATATCCAATAACTTTAAAAGTATAACAGTTGCTACCGACCTCGGGTATATTTGCCAGAATGCCTCGAAGTACTTGAAGCAGTGTAATGCTATGTTTATTGAGTCGAATTATGATGAGAACATGCTTCTTTTCGGCAAGTACCCACAGCATCTCAAACAAAGAATTCATGGGCCAAATGGTCATTTATGTAATTCGCATACAGCTAAATTTATTGCAGAAAACTACCACAACGGTTTGTCACATATTATATTAGGTCATTTGAGCGCTGAGAATAACACCACTGCTATAGTCATGGAGACCCTGAACGAAGCACTGCAAGAAAAGGGGATAACACTAAACGGTACAGTAGTAAGGGCACTTAATCGTGGAGAAAGATCGGAATTGTATTTTTTAGAATAAGTAATTGATAAAGTAATAGCAGAGAAAAAAAGTAAAAAAATTTGTTTGGGTTCTTGTTTATTTAGAAATAACATGTAATTTTGCAGTCCCAATTAAGGGAAACACCTTCCTCCTTAGCTCAGTTGGTTAGAGCATCTGACTGTTAATCAGAGGGTCGCTGGTTCAAGTCCAGCAGGGGGAGCCAAAGATTAGAGCCTTGCGAAAGCAGGGCTTTTTGCTTTTTATAAGGTAGTAATTCATTGATCTCTCAATGGCTCAGTTGGTTACAGTTCAGCACATTAATTTGAGCCAAGGAGATTCTCAATTAAAGAAGTTAATGCAGCCTTATTTTCAGGAGTTGGTACATCCTTGCTGATTACAACCCCACTTTTATCTACCATCAGATAGCGAGGAATACCAATTACACTGAATTTCTCTCTCATTAAATCACTCTGCTCATTATTAAGCCAGTAATGATAACCACTTAACTGTTCCTGTAGTATAGCTTTTTTCCAATTTTCTTTATTGCATTTGTAACCAAGGTACAGGAAAACAACATCTTTATCTGCATAAACTTGTTTCAGCTTTTTCATTGATTTAAACCCTTCCCTACAAGGGGAGCACCAGTCAGCCCAAAAATCTATATAAATTACTTTACCCTTAAATTGACTGATCAATGTATCAAAGAAAGCTTGAGGATTATCAGTTACCGTAATGTGGTCAAGAAACTGAGTATTTTGTTCATAATTAAAGAAGGTGCTTTCTATTATATTTTTTCTTTCAAGATTTTCCAGCATCACTTTTTTGACTACGGGTTCATTAATGTTTTTAAGAATCCACTCCTTACCTTCAGCTCCCAGTGATTGATTCTTCAGGTACATTTGTATACTATAAGCTGCATAGAGCTGTGATAGGAGGTTATAGTCATACTTTTGCATAGTAAAATCAAGTCCATACAAAAACCCTTTTCTCGCTACGCTATCAGGTATTTGGTCACTATACAACCCAATTATCTTATGGTATTCACTATTCATTTCAGATATCTTCCTATTAATGAACGTATCATAATCATCTGAATCTTCATTAGAGTGATACCTAAAATCTTCCTCTGAAGGTGCCGGCTTCTCAAGTAGATTTAATATCATTTGATGATGGGTAGGATTCTTTATATTATTCGACAGGTAAGTTAGGTAGTATTTAATTACTGCATTATTACTTAAACTTAAAGGATTTTGCTTCTCATAGAACGAGAGATAGTTGATATAGGAAATATAATTGTTGTTTAGCATGTTTGCAACTGTAAAGTCTGATTCAGGAATCTGACTTGTATATATAGGGCCTATATTTTGTAAGCGTACACCATTAAACTGATAGCGGTATAAATTTGAGAGTAACTCATTATCAAGGTCTTTGTTGAAATATTGACGAGCTTTCATGCTGCAATTTAAAGAGACCAATATAGAATCCAGTTCATGCTTTTCTTCTGCATAGAGCTTATTTCGCCACCTGATGTACTCAAGTTGGGGCAAGTTATTAATATTATCCATTTTCATCATAGACATTGTCAAATCATAACCACTTAAATTCTGTTTTAATAGATTGATCTCTTCTGAAAGCATGCCATATTTACCCATATAATGGTTGATGTCCCAATCATAAATACCTTTCCATTTATTGTTGTCCGCTGTTACAGTTTTAAGTAACTTATTAAAGCCTACAGTTATCGTATCGCCAGGTGAAACTATAACTTGAGTAAAGGTGCTTCCATCAATTGTAAGATATGCTATTTGAGGATTAAATGCCCTGATGCTTACCTCAAATCTACCGCTGGAATCTATAGTGAAAGTTGTTTCGGCATTAGCAATTGCATAACCATTCATTGCAGTATAAAGCACAATACTGCCAGTTCCATTGAAAAGATTAGGATCATATTCCTCTATAAATCCTGTTAGCAGGGCAGGTTTATCCTGTAAGTTAATATTACCAAAGCCTATAGTATCATAATTGTGAAAGTTAGGTACTAGAGCTTTTTTTCGGGTTAATGTATATTCCTGAGCATCTGGTGAAATAACAGAAATGGTGTTTGAGTCAAGTATTCTTATTAAAACTATTTCAGATTTTTCTTTGTTCTTTAATGATACCGTTAATCTGTTATTTGAGCCTTTAATCCTGTGATATTCCCAGAATTGATTTTTATAGATTGCAAAATTAGGCTGTAAACTAATTTTCCATTCAATTGAATCCTTACTATTCATCCAATTTCCTTTAATCTTATGAATGTTCTTGTTTGTGCTACATGAAATTGTAGAAAGTACAAGAAGTAAGTAAATTATTTTTCTGATGTTCATAGGGAATAAATTATATTGAATAATGAAATGTAAATATAATTAAAGTATTGCATTATAACTCATATAGATATTTAGAAATTGTTTAACAACCAGCCAACTTTAAAGAAGCTGATCAAAACCAAAAAAATAGAAAAGCAAAGGTACGTTTAAGTAATGATTAGAGTAATTTGAGAATGAGTATTTTATGTATTTCTTTGAAAAGGGATATCAACAGTAACTCTAGTTCCAGTTACAATATTATTCTCATCGACTACATCATCTATCATTAAATCCAGAGGTACACTATGAAGGTTAGCAAGAAGGCCAATTCGCGATTTAACCAATGATATTCCCAAAGAAATTTTGTTTCCTTCAGGTGTGGATTTTTCATTAATGGATTTTGCTCTTCCAATTCCGTTATCTTCTATAACACATCTTATCTTTGTGCCCATTAGTCCAAAATGCACAGTGATTTTTCCTTTATGTTTTATTTTCACTATGCCATGCCAAATAGCATTTTCAACAAATGGTTGTACCACAAAAGGAGGCACCAGTATGGTATTTCCTTTAAGTTCCTGATCGCAAGTAACACTAAACAAAAAGCCGTCATTAAATCTCATAGATTCTAACTCAAGGTAACTGGCCAGTGAATCCATTTCAAGTGAAAGTGGAATGTTGCTTCGTTGAGAATTATTAAGTATAATTCTCATTAATCTTGAAAACTTTGCAAGATAATTAGCTGATGACTCCGTATCATTTTTAACTATATATGCCTGAATACTATTTAAAGTATTGAAGACAAAGTGAGGATCCATTTGTCGGGCAAGTGATTGTTGCCTGAAATTGTTTATATCACCAATAAGTGTGTTCTCTTTTTGTTCAATGATCGACTTATTTCTTATGTATGCAATTACTAGTGTTGTAGTAATAAATGTAAACATCAAATAAAACCACCAAGTTTTCCAAAAAGGTGGCGCGATAACGAAACTAACTGTTGCCGGTTGAGAGCTTTCAAGTCCTTCAAGGTTAATTGCATAAACTTCAAATGTATACTTACCATGAGGAAGAAATGCATACTCAACCTGAAGATTGTTGGTGAAAGTGAAGTTATTACTCAAACCAAGCAATCTATACTTGTATTTAAGATTACCGGCATCTCTAAAATTCACCCCCAAGTATGAGATTGATAAAAAATTCTCTTTATGACTTAAATCAGAAAGATCTTTAATTTTCCTTGTTCTTCTTAATACACTAACACTTTCAATAAAAATGGGTGGAGGATTCTTAAGAGGCTTATATTTAGTACGATCAAAAACTGTTAGTCCCTTATTAGTAGCAATATAAATGTTATCACCATAAGCTTTTATTTGGTTAATTTCGTTTGAAATCAGTCCTTGTTCCTTTTTAAAAACGAGAATATTGGGACTCATTGAGTTTAAATCGCTTATATTAATGGCATTTAATCCATTGTTAGTTGCAATCCACAATTTCTCACCAGCTATTAACATTGATGTTATTGAGTTTGATGATAGCCCATCAAGTTGTGTTAATCGATGTAGTACATTATTCACATTAACGATTATTCCAAATCCTTTAGTACCTAAAACATAACCGTTAGGTAGAACAACAAGATCAGGTATTCTCTCAGATATTGGAAAACCATCTTCAACAAGACTTAATTTATTTTTTGTATATCTCCATAATCCATTAAAAGTACCTAATAAAAAGGAGCTATCGGTTTCTTGGGTTATTGCTTCAATACGCAATGCAATAGAATCATCATAATAGGAATCGTAAGCTACTTTATTATTTCTTATGACAGCTAAGCTTCTCATTTGAGCGAGAAGAACCTCATTTTTGGAAATTGGATAAATATCTTTAATGCTAAAAACATACGTGCTATTAACACCTGAGTTGGTTATGGATGGATGAGTATTTAAAAATTTCTTAAAATGAGAGCCATTGAATGAGTGAAGATGCTTTTCAGTGCCAATCCATAAAACACTATCTTTATATGTGCTTAGCGCTTTTATCTTATTATTATCATTGCCAAAATCTGGCAATTTAGCAACTTTGTGATTATTTATCCTATCAAGATAGAAAGTGTCGTCATATCCAAGATAAATCTTATTTTTAAATTCCTCTACGCATTTCACATTTTCACCATTAAGACCATCATGTTGTGAATATGAGAGAAAGGCTTTTGAAGGTAAGTAAAATACTCCTGAACCTAGTGAACTGCACCATAGGCCATCCTCGTTATCTATAAGAACTGATGAAACAGAAACTCCTTGTAAATATTTTTCTTTAATTTTTAGATTATTGTTTAAATCTACTTTTTCAACTCCTGTGTATTCCTTTCCAATCCATAAAGACCCATCTTTATCATTTGAAATCCAAAGAATTCGGTTACCTAAATCATGAGAATTAAATGATTGATCAGATTTAACGTGTATCAGGATCTCGTTTAAAGCAAATAGTAAATCATCATCTTTCGTTAAATTCATCAAGTAGAATCCACCTGTATACTTTGAGAAGCTCTTTATGATAGTTAATGAAGTATTTATTTTTGACGTGCTTATCTTTAAATTGAAGTTTTTGATATCTCTAGTTCCGCTCTGTGCTGCATAAATTCTTTTATCTAATTCTAAGATAGAGATAGAAGATGAGCTGTTTTTTAGTTCTTCGATAACTTCTAATTCACCTATAGAATTGAGCTTGTAAAGTTTACCATCGTTTAAGAAGCTGAAAATAATATCGCCTTTTTTATCAGCATTGAATGATTTCTTTACTGGTATCAAGCCATGGCCTGCTATTGTTTTCAATATGCTATTATACTTGTAGGGCCTAATGGTATCATTTTTGTAATATGATAATTGGAATGGAAAACTGATGAACCAAATTTTTCCTGTTTCATCTTCAAAGATTTCAAAAACAGTATTTTCAGGCAATCCGTCCTGAACATCGAAGTTTTTGAATTTACTGCCATCAAACCTGCTTACCCCCATATTAGTGGCAAACCAGATAAAGCCTTTACTATCCTGAATTATATGAAATACTTCAGAACTAGGCAGTCCTTCATTGACAGAATAATTCCGAAAACCAGGTTGTTGAGCGTTAACACTAATGCTCAAAAATAATAAGAAAGCTAGAATTGTATTGCGAAAAAAGGAGTACATTATACTAAATGGATTCTATCCAAAAGTACTACTTTTTTAATTTAGTGTAATGTGAAATAAGCAATTAAGTATTAATACTGTAAGGCCATTTCTGTTTCGGAAACAATCTTCATTTGTTGCTTACTGGTTGCTTTGTGATCAGTATAAATACTTAACAGAAACAGCCCAACTAAAATGATGAGCATTATTATTAATGATTTCATATTGTGTTTATTGCAATCTAAATGAGCGTTATTTGTGAATGTATATTAATAACCTCTATCTCTTTCTTTTGTTTGAGATTTGTATTTTTTTTTAGAGGCACTTGTTATATTTTCTATATTTAAGGAATTAAATAAACTATCAGTTGTATTTTCAGAAGTATGTATTTAGCGAGAGAAGTAAAAATTGGCAACATTGTTATTGGTGGTAAACATCCCATCCGAATTCAATCAATGACCAACACGAACACTTCTGATATAATGAGCACAGTTGAACAAGTCATTAGATTGTCAAACGCAGGATGTGAACTGGTTAGGATTGCTGCTCGAACCGTTAAGGAAGTTAATGATTTAGGAATAATTAAAAAGTTATTAAAAGGCAGGGGATATGATCTTCCTCTTATTGCAGATATCCATTTCCAGAAAAACGCTGCTGAAGCTGCAGCTAGAATTGTTGAAAAAGTCCGCATAAATCCAGGGAATTATATTGGCAAGTTTGAGGACTATGACTTGGATTATATTGCTAAGGAATTAAAGCCTTTAATTGAAATTTGTAAGGTTCATGACACAGCGATTAGGGTTGGTGTTAATCAAGGTTCTTTAGGCAGAAGAATAATCAATCATTATGGAAATACTACGGAAGGATTAGTTGAATCAGCCCTTGAATTCGCAAGAGTATTTGATTTATTTCAGTTTAATAAACTTGTTTTGTCCGTAAAATCGAGCAACATAAAGACAATGATTGAGTCGTATAAACAGTTGGCGATTCGCTTGAAACAGGAAAAGTTAAATTTTCCTTTACATGTTGGACTCACGGAAGCAGGCATTAGCGATGAAGGCGATATTAGATCGTTAATTGGGATTAATGCCGTTTTATCATACGGTATTGGTGATACAATAAGAGTTTCTTTAACGGGCGATCCATTGAAAGAAATTCCGGTCGCAAAAGAAATACTAAGAATTTATTCTAGCCAAAAGAATGAAGAAAGAAAAGTCCAAAAAGTTCCTGAAATGGAATTGTTCACCCTAAATTCAAGTCCTAAAGTGAATGTTGAACTAATTGATTCTCCCCTTATAATTAAGAAGGGAGACTCGTTTTACAAAGCATATCATAACGGTCGCACTATGACAATTAAGGATTCTGATGTAACTATAATACGTCATGAGAAGGAAATTGAAAAGTTTAAAGATTTTTGTGATGCATCGCTAAAAGGGAATAGTAAATTAATTGTAATAATTGCTAAAGATAATCAAGCTCATAAAATTATTTCTAAAATCAAGCAGTCAGGAATATATAACCCTCTTTTTTTAATGAATCATAAAAAAATGACCTTGGAATCGGACTTATTATATGAAAATGCAAGGTTTCCAGGATCTTTACTTGCACAAGGCTATGCTGATGGGCTATGTCTTGACAGTCATCTTTTTCCTAACAGTAAATTAATAGATATTGGTTATAGAATATTGCAAGCATCACGTCGATATCTTACTACAATTGAGTATATATCTTGTCCTTCGTGTAGCCGAACAAGCTTCGATATTGAAACCCGATTACATGAAATAAAACATGCAATAAGTCATCTTAAAGGACTCAAGATAGCAGTTATGGGATGCATTGTAAATGGTCCTGGAGAAATGGCTGATGCAGATTATGGGTATGTTGGTTCTGGAAAAGGAAGAATCAACCTATATAAGGGTAAGGAACTCATTAAGAAAAATATAGCCGAAATGGATGCAATAACAGAATTGATAAAGGAAATAGAGAAGTATGAACTTCAAAAATTATAACCATTTTGATAAAGTCACTTGATGTTAATCATTATCAAATGATAGAGAAGTTCGTTCATATATTAACTGTATAAAATCTTATTCTTCTATTGCCGCTACACCTGGTAAAGTTTTGCCTTCAATAAATTCAAGCATTGCACCTCCACCGGTACTTACATAACTTACTTTATCAGACAAGCCGAATTTGTTAACAGCAGCAACTGAATCCCCTCCTCCAACAAGAGAAAAAGCACCCTGGTCAGTTGCCCGTGCTATTGCTTGAGCTACTTGTACTGTTCCATCAGCGAATACTGGCATTTCAAAAACTCCCATAGGACCATTCCATAAAATAGTTTTAGATTCCATCAGGATACTTTCAAATAGCTTAACAGATTCTGGTCCAATATCTAGTCCTAACCATCCATCAGGTATTTCATTAGCTTTTACTACTTGAGTTGTTGCATCGTTGAAGAAACCATCGGCAGCAACAGCATCAACAGGTAGAATTAAATTTACCCCGTGTATACGAGCTCCTTCAAGAGTATTTTTTGCCAATTCCAATAAGTCATCTTCAACAAGCGAATTACCAATCTTGCCACCCATTGCTTTGATGAATGTAAACATCATTCCACCCCCAATTATCAAATTGTCTACTAAGTCAATTAAGTGATTTATTATCTGGATTTTACCTGACACCTTTGCGCCGCCTAAGACTGCAGTAAATGGTTTTTTACCTTCTTTTAGAACTTTCTTAAGACTTGAAACCTCTTCATTCATAAGGTAGCCAAACATCTTATCATCAGGGAAATATGCTGCTACAAGTGCAGTTGAAGCATGAGCTCTATGTGCTGTTCCGAATGCATCATTCACATAACAATCAGCATAGGAGGCCAAAGTCCTCGTAAACTCTTTTTGCTTTTCTTTCAGAGCGCTTTTGGCAGCTTTCTTTTCTTCATCAGTAGCATCTTCAGCTAACCTTGGTTTACCTTCTTCTTCTTCATAAAATCTAAGGTTCTCCAGCAAGAGTACTTCGCCCGGCTTAAGTTCTTCACTTAAAGTTTTTGCGCTTTCACCCATACAATCATCTGCAAATTTAACGTCAACCGCAAGCTTGCTTGACAGATAAGGTATTATATGTTTGAGTGATAACTTATTTTCAAAACTTTTTTTAGGTCTTCCGAGATGCGACATAAGTATTACTGAACCACCACCAATTAGTATTTTCTTTATTGTTGGAATGGTTGCATCAATACGAGTTGTATCTGTGATCTTCAAACCCTCATTTAAAGGAACATTAAAGTCAACTCTTATAAGAGCTCGCTTACCATTAAAATCATAAGAATCAATGTTTTTCATACTTTTACTCTTTAGATATTCTATTTACAAAGATAATACTTAAAATAAGAGTTACTTCAATGCTTTTTAGCTAAATTACCTTATTGAAAACTTAGATAATAGTTTCTGTGTAACACATTCAAGCAAAGAACAAGAGTGTGAAAAAGAAGTTCACATAAACTTGCATATCTTTGCTAACAGCAATCTGAACAGTCATGAAAAATTTTGAAGGTAATATAATCTCCAAATTACCAAATACAGGCACTAGCATTTTCGCTATAATGAGCGGTTTAGCAAAGGAACATAATGCTATTAATCTATCACAAGGATTTCCTGATTTTCCGATAAGCGAAGATCTGATTAAACTAGTTAATGAGAATATGCTTAAAGGAAATAATCAATATGCCCCTATGCAGGGTGTGCTAAGTCTTAGGGAGAGATTGTCGGAGATGTTCCATCAGAAGTATAAAGCAAATTATCATCCTGAAAGTGAAATTACTATAACCGCAGGTGCAACACAGGCATTATTTACTGCAATTGAGGCATTTGTTCGACCCGGCGATGAAGTTATAATTTTTGAGCCTGCTTACGATTCTTATGCTCCTGCAATTAGACTTCAGGGAGGCATGGTAAAATACTCTCAATTAAGAGACCCTGATTATTCAATTGACTGGAGTACATTCCCTTCCCTTATCTCGGGAAATACCAAGATGATAATTATAAATTCTCCTCACAACCCTACGGGCAGTATTATAAAGACTGAGGATCTTAAGAAACTTGAGAATTTAATCAGAGGAAGGGATATAATTCTTTTAAGTGATGAAGTTTATGAGCACCTGATCTTCGATAATAACAAGCATGAAAGTGCATGTAAGTATCCACATCTTGCTACTCAAACAATTATTGTTGGGTCTTTTGGAAAAACGTTTCATACAACCGGTTGGAAGTGTGGGTTTGTATTAGCACCTTCAAATTTGACTTCTGAGTTCAGAAAAGTCCACCAATTTGTTGTTTTTGCCGTTAATACTCCTGTTCAATATGCGATATCACAGTTTCTTGCAGATAGAGATAATTATTTAAATCTTTCTGATTTTTATCAGCAAAAGCGCGACATGTTTCTTGATTTTATTAAGACTTCCAAATTCACTTACACTCCTGCGAGAGGCACCTATTTTCAGCTGCTTAATTACTCAGGCATAAGTGATGAGAAAGAAACCGAATTTGCTATCAGGTTAACTAAAGAATATGGTTTAGCTTCAATTCCGGTTTCTCCTTTTTACCATAATGGTGTTGATAATAAGATGTTACGCTTCTGCTTTGCAAAAACATCAGAAACACTTGAAAAGGCAGCTAACATTTTATGTAAAATTTAGAGTTATGGAAACACTTCGTATTTCAATTATTCAGGCATTTCTTGAATGGGGTAACGTAAAGAAGAATCTTGATTACTTCACCCAAGAAATTGCAAAGATTCAGGGTACAACAGATCTTATTATTTTGCCCGAAATGTTTGCAACAGGTTTTATTACTAATAATTCCGACATTAGCGAGGATATGAATGGTTCTATAATGGAATGGTTACGAGTATCTTCAGCTAAATATAATGTAGTGATTACTGGAAGTATTGCTATCCGCGAAAACAATCAGTTTTATAACAGACTTATCTGGATGAGACAAGACGGAAGTTTCGAAAAGTATGACAAAAGGCACTTATTCAGAATGGGAAATGAACATCTGAACTTCACTCAGGGAAAGAATGATATTGTCGTTGAACTAAAAGGATGGAGAATAAAGCCTCTTATTTGTTATGATTTAAGATTCCCGGTTTGGAGTAAAAACAGGCTCATAAATGGCAAGCATGAATACGATATACTAATTTACGTAGCTAACTGGCCTGCCAGCCGCAACCACGCCTGGTTAACTTTGTTATCAGCTAGAGCAATTGAAAATCAGGCATACTGTATAGGAGTTAACCGCATAGGAAACGATGGTAAAGGAATTCCGCATTGTGGAGGTTCTTTAATACTGGATCCAAAAGGAAAAGCAATAGCAGCATGTAATGACAATAAAGCCGAGACTATAACCTATACTCTTGATGATAAGGCTATTAATTTATTTAGAGAACAGTTTAAGGTAGCGCTCGACTGGGATGAATTCACAATATCCAACTAATTATGAAATTTGAAGAATCGAATCTTTCACCCTTAATTAAGAGAAATCTCCTGGATATGGGCTTTAAGAGGCCCACGGATATACAATTCAAGGCTATAACCCCAATATTGAAAGGGGAAGATGTCCTTGCTATAGCTCAAACAGGTACAGGTAAAACTGCTGCATTTGTTATACCGGTTGTGAATACTTTACTAAAAAGTGAAACTGGGCAGGGTATCAAGTGTCTTGTGATGGTTCCTACAAGAGAATTGGCATTGCAGATCACAGAAGTTTTTGAGAAGATAAGTGCAGGGAGCTCACTTAACGTACTTTGTGTATATGGAGGGGTGGAACAAGATCCTCAGATTCAAAAACTTGCAAAAGGAATTGATATTTTGGTAGCAACTCCTGGGCGCATGTTCGATTTAGTGAGCCAAGGATATATAATAATTGACACAGTGAAAGTGCTTATCCTCGATGAGGCTGACCATATGCTTGATCTTGGGTTTATTAATGATATCAGACAATTAGTAAGGAAACTACCAAGGAATCGCCAAACATTATTCTTTTCAGCAACAATAAATCATGATATAAAAAAGCTTGCTTACTCATTAGTTAAAGAGGCTATAAGAATTCAGATCTCACCAAAAGATCCTGTATCAAAGAATATTGATCACTTTGTTTCTTTTATCAAGATGGATGATAAGAGGTTCTTTCTCGAGCGAATCATCCGCGAAAATCCTGATAGTAAGATTCTTGTGTTTGTAAGAACAAAAGTCAGAGCCGATAGAGTTTCTGCTGCTTTAAAGCGAGTTGAGATAAATAGTGTAACAATGCATGGAGACAAAGATCAAAAAGAGAGAGAGCAAGTACTTAATACATTTCGAAAAGGTAAAGTTAATATTCTCATCGCCACAGATGTAACTGCAAGAGGAATTGATATTGCCGATGTGCAGATTGTTATTAATTATGATCTTCCTGAAAAATCTGAGAACTATGTACATAGAGTCGGCCGAACAGGTAGAGGAACTAAAAGAGGTATTGCCATATCTTTTTGTAGTGAAGAAGAAAAAGTGGTATTGGATGAGATTCAGCAATATCTTGATCGTGAGATAGAGGTATTAAAGATTTCAAAGGGCGAATATTCAGAAACTATTGACCTATCCACTGAGGGGCCAAAGGACTGGCGTTCTCTAATAGAAGAAGCTGAACAGGAAGAGGCAAAAAGAAAGAAGAAGTCGAAACCTCGTAAAAAGTAGTTCCAAACTATTGCCGTAGAATTTAATTTTTAGCTTTTAACAACTAGCTTAAAGCCAATGCCATGAACATTAATTAGTTCAACATTAGGATCTTCTTTTAGATACTTCCTTAATTTGGCAATATAAACATCCATACTTCTAGCATTGAAATAACTATCGTCTTGCCAAATCTTATTTAATGCGAAGCTTCTGTCGAGTGTTTCGTTAAGATTCTCGCATAGTAATCTCAACAGTTCATTTTCTTTTGATGTCAATCGATGTTCAACATCATTTAACTTGAGAATTTGAAGATTATAGTCGAAATTAAATTGCCCTATTTTAAAGATTTTATTAATAGATGGACTCATACCGGAACGGCGAAGTATAGCTTCAATTCTTACAAGGAGTTCTTCCATGCTGAATGGCTTTGTTAGGTAGTCATCGGCACCAGCCTGAAAGCCTTTAAGTTTATCTTCTTCAAGTGATTTGGCTGTAAGGAAAAGGATAGGAATGTTCTTATCATGTTGCCGAATCTCCTTTGCAAGAGTAAAACCATCTTTTACAGGCATCATTACGTCAACAACACAGAAATCAAATTTTTCCTTAATGAAGTGATCATAAGCCTCTTGGCCATTAACACATAAACGGGGTAAGTAACCTTTAGCTTCGAGATATGACTTGAGAATATTTCCCAGATTTCTGTCATCTTCAGCAAGTAGTATTCTAACCTTTTGATTTTCCATATTTTATATTTTTGAAATCATAATTGATGTGGCAACCAAATCCTGAAGGTCGAACCTCTTCCGGGTTCACTCTCAACAAACACTTTCCCTTCATGTTTTTCTACAATGAACTTAACATAGCTCAAACCTAAACCAAAACCTTTCACATCATGAACATCACCTGTCGGAACTCTGTACAACTTTTCAAATATCTTCTTCTGATTTGATTTACTTATCCCAATACCATTATCTGTAATACTTACTACAACACCATTGTTATTGTTTTGTGTTATAACTGTAATAAGAGGTTTTCTTGGTGAATACTTATTTGCATTATCAAGCAGATTATTGATGACGTTTGTTATGTGAATTTTATCGCCGATGATAACCGGATCTATGGCATCAAATACTGTTTGAATACTTCCATCTCTTATCTCTACCTGAATAGCTATTTTATGTATAATGTCCTGAATGATGTCATGCAAATTTATATTTTCTTTCCTTAAGTTAAGCTGCCCTTTTTCAAGTATAGCTGTTTGTAGGATTTTTTCGGCCATCAAACCAAGGCGCTTATTTTCTTCGCTTATGATGTTAATGTATGAATGGATGAATTCATTTGTTTTTGGAACCGTTTCGTCATTTAATACTTCACATGCTAATGAGACAGTACTTATTGGAGTTTTGAATTCATGGGTCATGTTATTTATAAAGTCGTTCTTCATTTGTGAAAGTTTCTTTTGCTTGAATATTGCAATTATAACTGTCATGAATGCCAAAATTATAAATAGCATTAACATGCCTGATATTGTTAGCATGCCACTCATTTGAATGAGAAGATATCTTGTTTGATTCGGAAAATACAAAACAAGAAAGTCAGGAGGTGAGTAAGTATTAGTGGGGAATAATCGGTAATAGATTCCTTTCTGTAAGAGCGATTGCCTGTATGATTGATCTTTCTCAATTACAAGCAGGTTTCTTGCCTGACTATATATACCGAACTCATAATTTGCATTTATACCCTTGTTCTTGAGTGATGTCATAAGCATTGTATCGAGTTTACCTTTCGATAGCCAGCTTTCAATATATGGACTAAAGGGATTATTGAACATCTCTTCAAAGACCTGATTAAGAAGGAAAGTCTTTTTTCGACTTAATTGCTTAGCCCTTTCACTTAAATTGATTGATTCATGAGGTGATATAAATTTCGATGTGTCGCTTCTTTTAATTATTGTACGTTCATTGTTTATTACCGTATCAACCAATTCCTGATTTCTCTCATAATAGAGAATTTCAGATTGATTGTTCATATGATCAGTACTTCCAGTTTCAAGATAGATCAGATAATCAAGCGAGTCAATCGATCTTAACAAAGAGTTATACTCCTGATTCTTTCTTATCTGTCGGTTAATCTCTTCTTTTTCTATGCGACTCATTAGCTCACTAACAGCTTCTGAGACACTTCTATTAAAGTTTGATTCTCTCAACTCCACAGCATTCTTAATCCAGTATATTTGAATGGCTATGAGTATAACGATAGCTATACTAACCATTAGAGTGATCAATACTATTAATTTGCTGTTCATAATACAAAGGTATACACCTTATAAAACTGAAATAATCAACTTAACAACTTTTAACGTTTGTTGTATTTGCTTAACACTTCACGCCTTGGTAATAAATTACTTTTGTATTGTCAATTTGATTGACCAATACCAAATGAATTTTATAGTGTTGTGTGTGTAAACTATTAAATTGGTTTTGTTGTGTGAAAAAAAAGCGAATGCAGAGAGAAGAGGCTGCATTCGCTTTTTTATTTCATTCTATCCTAGGCATAAGATCAGTTAAGCTAAGTAACTACTAAAATCGTTTTATTTCCTCATTGCAACTGCAGTAGTGTAGGTGGTATATAACTGTCGTAATGCTTAAAATTGCCAATATTCTTTCTTGAATCTAAAATTTTACTTCCATTGTTTTTTGATTATGGACATCAAACTATATAAATTTGCATACTTTGCATGATATTGCCTATCTTTATTTGAACAATATATGCTTCAGCTTCATTTGATAGAATACAAGAGTAGTTATCAAAATTATTTAACATGATCGATCTTAAAGTTGATGTCCAGGGATTACAGGGCTTTGTTGATATAAACAGCTTAAACTCATTTAATAACGAATTAGTATTGCATCAGGGTGCTTTATTAAATAAATCAGGAAATGGAAATGACTTTCTTGGGTGGATAACACTGCCCGATGAAATCGATAATGACTTGATTAGTTCAATTATTTCAGATGCAGAGAAAGCAGGCCGTAATTCCGAGCTTTATGTAGTTATAGGCATTGGAGGGTCTTATCTTGGTGCCCGCTCAATCATAGAGGCTTTACAGAACAATTTCGCAGCATTACTTTCAAAAGAAGAGAGAAAATCTCCACTTGTCGTTTATGCAGGCAACAATATATCTGAGGATTATTTATCGGACTTGTTAAGAATTCTGGATAATAAAGACTATTCAATTGCTGTAGTATCAAAGAGTGGCACTACTACTGAACCGGCAATCGCATTCAGACTTTTAAGAAAACATCTCGAGAATAAATATGGCAAGGAGAATGCAAGAGAGAGGATTATAGCAATAACTGATAAATCAAAAGGTGCACTTAAACAGTTAGCAGGATTAGAAAATTACAAGACCTATGTTATTCCAGATGATGTAGGTGGCCGATATTCAGTACTTACTCCTGTGGGACTTCTTCCGATTGCTGTAGCCGGCTTCGATATAAAAGAATTCATTGCAGGAGCTAAAGCTATGAAAGATGTAGTTACAACAGCTAAAAGCATTGATGATAATCCTGCATTTAAGTATGTTGCAGCCCGGAATGCTCTTTACAGAGTTGGCAAACCTGTGGAAATCATGGTTAATTATCTGCCATCATTGAATTATATAACAGAGTGGTGGAAGCAGCTTTTTGGTGAAAGTGAGGGCAAAGAAAACAAGGGTATTTTTCCCGCCGGCGTTAGTTTCACTACCGATTTACACAGCATGGGACAGTACATTCAAGATGGATTGAGAATAATCTTTGAAACCGTATTAAGCGTTGAATCTCCAAAAAGTAACTTAACTGTTCCTATAGAAGAAGATGACTCCGATGGATTAAATTTTGTTGGTAATATGCGATTATCTCAGATTAATCTGCAGGCAGAAAAGGGTACATTATTAGCTCATATTGATGGTGGAGTACCAAATATTTTAATTTCATTACCACATATCAACGAATACACTCTGGGGCAATTAATCTATTTCTATGAATTCTCCTGCGCACTTTCAGGGTATGTTCTTGATGTAAATCCGTTCGATCAACCCGGTGTTGAAGATTATAAAAGGAATATGTTTGCCTTGCTTGGCAAACCAGGATTCGAAGCTCAATCAGCCGAACTGAAACAAAGATTACAATAATTTAAACCACACAAGATTATTAACACAATCAAACTATCATAAGATGTATACTGAAGATCTGCTCCTGAATTATATGGTTGAAAGCTTCGATAGAAATCAACATTACGCAAAAAAACTTGAAGGAGGGCCCTTTATAACTATTTCCCGCGATTTCGGTTGTCAGGCTAATCTTTTAGCAAAGATGTTAAAAGAGGAGTTGCAAAAAGCCGGTCAAAACTGGTCTATCTTAAACAAGGAAATAATTATGGAAGCAGCAAAGAAACTTGGTATGGATCCACGTAGTGTTGCCAGAATTTCGGAGTCAACAGATCGGAATCTTATGGATGAAGTGCTGGCTTCATTAACTACTAAATATTATAAGAGCGACAAAAAAATCAGGCAAACAATTGCTTCTGTCATAACTTCAGCTGCCGATGCAGGCAACGCTATTATTGTAGGTAGGGGTAGTGCAGTAATTACGCATGGAATGCAACCTTCAATAAACATTAAATTAACAGCACCTCTTGAATGGAGATTACAGTCGCTTATGCTTAGGTATCATGCAAAAAGAGAGTACATGCTAAAAGAGCTTAATTCAATTGATCTAAAGCGACATAGACTAATGTCGCAACTTAATAAAACTTACGGCAATAGTAATGATATATACGATCTTCAAATTAATTGCAGTACAATAACTCACCGACAAATAGTGACTATGGTAATTGCTTTAATGAATGAAAGGTTCAAATAAATTATTTAATTGCAATCATTATACCTGCAGCACCAAGCATTAATTGCTTGTTGTAAGTAGTGTTGAATCCCGACTTTATTAATAGTTCAGATAGTTCCGTTGGTGAATAATAATGGTTCGCTGAATATGCAAGATAGTTATATGCTTCTCTGTTTCCTGAAATAAGTCCGCCAACAGGTGCAGTTATAACATTGTGATATGCATGGTAGAGTAATCTTATAAAATGGTTTTCCGGTTGACTTGTTTCAACTATAACAAATTTTCCACCCGGTTTCAGTACTCTTAATATTTCTGAAATGTGTAGCGCTGCATCAGGATTCTCGAACGTGAGGTTTCTAAAACCAAATGATATGCCTATTGCATCAAAGAAATTACTTTCAAATGGCATATTTCCTGCATCTCCCTGAATTAAATTCACCCTGTTTTTACCAAATTTCGCAACTTTTGTTTTAGCTCTTTCTAACATAGTATGGCTAAAATCTAATCCATATATTTCGGTGCTTTGTCTTGCTCCCGAAGCGATATGCATTGTTAGGTCGGCGGTACCACAGCACAAATCAAGCACTCTTTCAGGATTGTCTTTCAAGACCTCACGTGCAGTCTTCTTTCTCCAACCCTCATCTAAATTTAAAGTTAAAACCCTGTTTAAAATATCATACCTGCCCGGAACTTCAGTAAAAATTTTTTGGGTAGGCCTGTTGCCTGATTCATCTCGGAACATAATTCTATTTTTGAGCTTTCAAAGATAACTAATAAGTTTCGCCCGACTCATGTGTTAGTCACATAATATCTAATTCGCTCATCTACAAACAAACTAAATAACAATAAGGCAATTGACTTCTTAGGAAAGTTGGTCATTTTTTTTAATAAATTTGTTCAAAATTAAAAGATATGAGTAAACACAGAATTTTCAGTATTATCCTGATGGCTTGCATTTTTAGCGGAATTCTATCTGCAAATGGTTATGCATCAAATGATAAGTATATGATCGATAAATCCACTATGGAAAAAGTCAAAAAAACCTTAATCGCAAAACATGGTAATAATAATAGTTTTCGAATTGAGCGAGGTGTTACTCAGGCAGGTAATTTGTGGCGTCAATCTGATGGAACCATCCAGGATTTTGAAGCTTTCTGTCTGGAAAACTTTGTAGGAAATGAGAAAGAACTTGAAGTACTTTTCACTAAGTTACAAAGAAATTTTGAAATATTCGCAGGTCTGTATCATAAGATGGATGTTCTACTTAAAGAACCACTTCAACTTGAAGGCCCGGAAATAGAGAACATCGATATGCTTTTTGGTAGCTATAATCCGGCAGCACACTTAAATGATGATTTCTATGCTAACAAAATTGCCTTCATAACAGCCTTAAATTTCCCGTACTATTCTCTACTTGAAAAAACGGAGAAAGGTAGCTCCTGGACAAGAAAAGAATGGGCCTATGCACGTATGGGTGATCGTTTCACTACACGTGTACCTGCTGATGTTCTTCAGAACGCTTCTCAGATTCTTACAGCAGCTGATGCTTACATTTCAGATTATAATATCTTCATGGGCAATTTAATCACTCCTAAAGGAAAGCAACTATTTCCTGCAAACATGAAGCTTATTACTCATTGGGGTTTGCGCGATGAGCTTAAGTCAAATTATGCTGTATCCGAGGGCCTCGAGAAGCAAAGAATGATTTATCAGGTAATGAAGAGGATAATTGACCAATCTATTCCCGAACAGGTAATAAATAAGAACGACTATGTTTGGAATCCTTTCGATAATAAGATTTTTAAAGATTCAAAAGAGGTTCCATTCACTAGTGAACCTGACAAAAGATATGCTGTACTGCTCGAAAATTTCAAGGCAATGCGCGAGATCGATCAGTATAGTCCTACTGCTCCAACATATATCGACAGAGCTTTCGAAGAGGGAATGGAAATTCCTCAGAAGGATGTTGAAAACTTGTTTATTCAGTTCGTTTCATCACCTCAGGTTAAAGAAGTTGCTGCATATATCAGTAAGAAGCTCGGTCGCAAACTTGAACCTTTTGATATTTGGTACAATGGTTTCAAATCAAGAGGTGGAATATCTGAAGACATTTTGACTGAAATGACACAGAAAAAATATCCCACAACCGATGCTCTAATGGCTGACTTACCAAACATCTTAGTTAAGCTTGGCTGGGATCAGAAGAAAGCAAATGAGATATCTTCATTAATTGTTGTTGACGCATCCAGGGGTGCAGGGCATGCATGGGGTGCTGAAATGAGAAATGACATTGCACATTTGCGTACTCGCTTGGGTCCTGATGGACTTGATTATAAAGGTTATAATATTGCTGTTCATGAGTTTGGTCATAATGTAGAGCAAACAGTTACAATGAATGATGTTGATTATTATATGTTGCAGGGTGTGCCGAATACTGCATTCACCGAAGCTGTCGCATTCTTGTTCCAGAAACGTGACCTCGAATTGTTAGGCTACACTAATGTTGACGAAAATAAAGAGAATTTGGCAGCACTCGATAATTTCTGGTCATGCTACGAAATCATGGGGGTTGCTTTAGTAGATATGAAAGTCTGGAAATGGTTATATCAGAATCCAAATGCTACTCCAGCTCAGTTAAAAGATGCAGTAATAAGTTCAGCTAAAGAAGTGTGGAATAACTATTACGCCGGAATATTAGGTGGAAAGGATGAGCCGATTCTTGGAATTTATTCACACATGATCGACAATCCATTATATCTGGCAAATTACCCAATGGGTCATTTAATTGAATTCCAAATAGAGCAGCATGTTAAGGGTAAATCATTAGCTTCTGAGTTCCAGAGGATGTATACACAAGGCCGTATTGTTCCTCAATTATGGATGAAGGGTGCGGTTGGCCGTGAAATATCAATCGAGCCAACTATAAATGCAGCTTCTCAAGCATTAAAAGAATTGAAAAAATAAATTTAAAGAGAGTAATAGTAAGCTAAAATCAACATTCTATTTAATCAGACTAAGCCCTTCTAATGCGCTCGAATCACTTGGGCGATTAAGAAGGGCTTTGTTAAATAGCACTTTCGCCTCCCTTACTTTGTTCATTCTATAGAAAGTCCAGGCTGATATTATCATTATGTCATAGTCGAAAGGATAGAGATTCAATATCCTTTCAAAGTTCTTGTGAGCGTTTTGGTAATCCTCTCTTTCGTAATAAACCAATCCCAATCTGTAATTTCCGTAGTAGTTATTAGGATCAATGGTGAGTATCTCTTTATATTGTGCAATTACTGACTCTATGTTTCCCGATGCATAAGCCGGCATACAGTAGCCTAATTTTGCTTCAATCGATAGGGGCAAAATTTTCATAGCTTTATTATAGAATGACATAGATTCTTTATAGTTTTTTGCCAGATAATATAGCCAACCTAATCGAAGGTTCATCTCATAGGAATCTTCATCATAAACCTTTCTTATAACATCAATGGCTTTAGTGTATTCTTTATTTGCTTCATGGGTGTAGCTATCATAAAATGCTTTAGCTAAATCAGCTCTGTCCTGTTTTATTCCTATTGCATTGACCTCTGATGAGGCAAGGAAAATAAAGAGTGTAATTACCCATAAGATCTTAATTTTCATAGTTTCCATAAAAAGCCTCCTGTAACAATATGATTGGTGTAATTGTAATTCTCTGTATTTAAGCCAGTAACCGGATATAGTTTATAAGTTGTTGCTTCGCTTTGTGTGATCTGATATCTTGCAAAGAGTCTTAATTTTTGCGTAGCATCATAAAGTACCATAGATGCTAATCGGAGTTTCGTACTATTTAGATGGTTGTTCAGTAACTGAGCATTGTTTTCGACAGTCTCAGCAATATTTCCTGGTGTAACCGACAATTCAATCCAGGTGCGTTTGTATGCCTTAAAGCCTAGCAATTGGGTCGGTAGAACAGGTGTCTTCTCTCTATCTGACTTGTAAGTAAGTGAAGTGATAGAATAAAAATCTAAGTTACCGAAAGGCATAATCATAAACATTGAAGAAACCTGAAATGAATTTGAATTTCCGAGATTCATATTCCAGGCACCCATAGAGGCTTTCCAATAATTTCTTGCATACAATATTTCAACCCCGGCTACCCAGCTATTTATTTTTTCTGCAATCGGATCACCAATGTATAGTTTGGTAATATCATTGTCAGAGGTGAATGGTTCACTAATATTTGTTATTACATATCTTGCCGATGGCGAAATCATCAAGCGCTTGTTAATAACAAATGCCGGAGAAAGATAAAATTCTGACTGTCGGACTGTATAGTCACCTTTAAGTGAGTCAATATCTTTTATTAGCACTTCTCTCGTCTTAGTAATTGATAGGTTACTGTAGGCAATGTTTAAAGAAACTCTATCGAAGATATTGCCAACGGCTCCGCAGGTAAAATATAGTGCCTGCTTCTCAGTATAACTTTCCAAAAAGATTAGTGAATCGTTAGCAAGATTCTCAATAATCCCTGGTTTGTTATCTGAAATAACCGGACCAGCCTCCATATAAACTGCCGGAGCGTGAAAATTTCTCTTTATGTTAAAAGCCAGACTCGAATCCATGCTCCTGGTAATTAGGCGTGCGAAACTTTTTCTGCCTGTGTATAAATATGAATAGTAAAGTAATTCATTTGCATAACTGTTTACCTGATTGAGTCTTATTGCTTTTTCAAGCAATGCGGCTGCATAAGAGTAATTTCCTTTATAAAAAGCAGCTGCACCCACTCTTACAAGAATATAAAAATTGTCACTGTTCTGTGATACAGCTTTCTTGCTTATCAACATCAGGCTGTCCCATTTCTCTTCTACGTACAACTTATATGTGATGCTATCATAATTTACAAGTTTTTCGGGGCTTTCAATCTGTGCTATTCCCCAAAACGGAAGCAGTGTAAGTATGAGTAGATATAGTAATTTCATTATAACTAAGCTGTTATAAAAGTTATTTCAGTTAAGGACTTTGATCTTTGCACCGTTAGTCTCTTAATTCCTTCGATGTCAATAATCATTGTAGATTTTATTTCTTTAAAGATATACGATGGCAAATTAGAGCTTACTGTTGTCTCTATTGTGATAGTATTACCTGCAATATCTTCCTGAAGATCCTTGAAAATCATTTCATACTTAGGTTCTATAAAAATTGCAAATGGAGCAACAAAATCCTGGAGCAGCAAAACAGGCGATTTTCTTAATACCGTTGGTGGAAATATATCTCTTATTCTCAGGTCTTTATAATAACCTAATGAAATCTGGTAAGCTGAAAGGAAAAAGAGGAACAACTCACTTTTTTTATCACCATCAAAGTGACTGAAATAAAATAAATTGTCATCTGTTTTGAGCCAGGCCGTTGATTTCGTATTCTTGCAATAGATGTAAATATTATTATAAATGTCGGTGCCAACCTCCCATGTTCCTGTACTACTGTTATTTGATTTGAATTTTATGGTTTGTCCGGGAATGAAGGTAAAAGCCTTCTTGAGCGACTTGTCTGATTGGATATTTTCTACCAACTCATCTTTATGGGGCACTTCATAGAGATGAAGTTGAGGCTTACTGTTATGCGAAATGTATTGTGCTATAGGGTAGTTTATAGTTTTAGATCCAACAAAAGGATAGGCTTGAAGCTGGAAGTGAAGATGAGGGAAGGGAGACCGACCTGAATTTCCTACATAACCCAGTACCTGACCACGATATACATACATTCCTTTTGATACCAATGCGCTGTCCTTCTTCAGGTGACTGACTTTAGAGTAAAGCAGATCGGTATGCTTAATAATTATGGTGTTTCCCCAATTTTGGTTAAGATTATACTTTCCGGGTTCATTATCTTCAATATGGTCAACAACCTCCTGAACCCATCCTTCGGCAGGAGCCAGAACAGGCTTGTTGTAGCAATAATAATCGTTAACGTGTGATCCGTCCGATTCATATTCGAGACCCTCATCATTTCTAATTACGAAATCCCAGGCATGCTTCCACTCGTCCTTATGAGTAATATCTCCATCATGTGCCTGACTAATATATCTCACACCAAAAAAGGGTAGACTTATTGGAATGTAACTCTGGTTTACAAATCTTTTACGGTAGGTGGATGCAGAATATAGGTTCTTTTCAGGAGAAAATTGTTGATAAATAACCATTTGTGGCTTATTAATCATTCGTTCCCTGAATTTCATTGCATATAAAAAAAGAATTACTGCAAGATTAAATGGAAGCGAAAATATTGGTAATTGAAACACCACAAACAACTGATTAAATGCACTAATCAGGATACTTACAACAGGTGTGATTAGTAAAACCCAAATCACTGACCAGCGCGAGGGTATTGAATAGAATGACCCTATACCAATTGCAGTTAGAATATGGTTGAAGCCAATGAAACTGTAATCAAGGTCATGCATATTAGCTCCCATCAGATCATAAAAACCCCAAGCTGTTGTAAATCCAATAATTGAAAAGATAAAAGCAATTCTTGAATATATCAGCAGTCCAGCAGCTAATAGTATTCCTGCAAATAAGTGATACTGAAAGATAATAGCGCTTAGTGACTTAAAATAAGTTGTTACTATAAGCGGCCATTGTAACTGATTAAATGTATTATAAAGATCAACAAATAGTTTTCCTCCCCTGCTAAACATGGTGTTCAGCATGAAGATTCCGCTTTCACTTGGAATCAAGACATTGTAACTTCTTATTGCAAGTATTGTAATCCAAATGGTTATCAAAAAAGGAAAAGTTAAATATGGCAAAGCATATTTACCTATAACTCCTTCAGTGAATAGTGTGATTAAAATAGTTAATAGGATGGCAACAAATAAGACTATGTAGAATACAACTGATGGCTGAATAGCAATACCTAACCCTAACCCTACGAGTAGAGCATTAAATCCATAGAATCCTGATTTTATCTTCTCCTCATTTAGACCGAGAGCAAATGATAATAAGTTGGCAATTAATACTGCTGATAATCCCGCTACCCCTGTATAGAGATCAAAAAAACTAACAAGCAATAAGATTACTGCAAATGTGGTATTCTTTGAGAAGAAAACAACAGTGTAACTATGCAAACTTCCAAGAATCAGATTATTAAGCTTGAGCTTAAACATATATGTTTATTATACCAACGTTGGTTTAATGGACAAATGCTCAGGAACCATTTCAGAATGTTGTACATCAGCTAACGACTCTTTAGCGCGGATTAAATGTGTTTGTCGGTTACTGTCGATCATTACTACATTTGGGCGCTTTGTTATGAACTGCATCCATTGAGTCATATTATATGCTCCAACATTATGAATTATAATTTTATCACCTTTGTTAAGCAAAGGTAGATTAACGCTCTCTCTTAAACAATCAATATTCATGCATAAGGGGCCATATAAGGAAGTATCCTCTCTATATTGAGAAAAGCCTTGAGCAGGAGATATTGCGTGATCGTACCAGAAGGCAGTGAACAGAATATTCACTCCGGCGTCAATAATCGTAGATCTTCTTCCTGTTGACAGTCGTTTATTTGCTATAACCGATGATATCAGAAATGCTGCATCATCAATTAATGCCCTGCCAGTTTCTAATATGAGTATAGGCAAAGCATCTGGCCGAATTGCACTATTCAGCAATGCTGTTGAAATTGCTTCGGCATACTCATCAAAACCGGGATTTGTATCACTACCGGGTAAATAAGAGCCTTTAAGTGTGTTTTTCGATGCAAAGCCACCCCCTAAATCTATGTATTTAATAGTATGATTGAACTTACTCTGCAGGCTAACTGCCAGATCAGCGAGTTTTGAAGCAGCAATACCATAAGCAGTAGGAGTAAGGATAAAAGTTCCAATATGAGTATGTAAGCCCATCAGCTCAAGCTTACCCGAATGCATGATCTTATTTAAGGCATCCCAGGCTTGCCCATTCTCATAATTAAAACCGAAGCGATCCCACATCGGATATATACCTGTATCCATGTTAACTCTAATTGCAACCCTCGGCTTTTGAGTTGTTTGATCGGATAGGTTAATCAACTGATATAACTCATCAAGATGATCTATATGAATCAGCGAACCATTGTTTGCTGCAAGTATAAGCTCCTCTTCCGATTTGCCGGGACCATTAAAAATTATCTTCTTCGGATCAACTCCATTGGCAATTGCTTTTTCATATTCGAACCCTGATACTACTTCAGCCCATGAACCCTCCTGATGAAATACATTACAGACTGCAGATAAGTAATTGGTTTTGTATGACCATGCAAGCTGAACCCTAGGATATCTGGTTGTAAATGCTTTATGTGCTTTCTGATAATTAGATCTTATTGCTGACTCTGATAAAACAAACAGCGGGGAACCGTATTCTTCAACTAATTGCTTCACCGGAACACCGTCGATATGTGTTATTGCAGGCGCATCAACACGCATCCCGAATTTACTTGGTACATTCGTGTTCAGCTTTATGATTAGCGGACGTTCATAATATTTCTTTTCCATGGTTTATTTTATTGGCTGCAGTGGTTCAATGGGTAATGTTGATTCTTAAGTTTAAGTGTTAAATGATTATAATTCGCCATTAATGGAGATTTTTTCAAACTCCGATTTATCAACTATCATATCATAAGAGTATCGAACAAACATCTTGCCTGCTTCATACTCTTTGTAAGGTTTAACTTCCTTGCCTAATGCAAGATTAGCAATAGCTTCAGGGATGTTATGACCAACTCCTACAGCAAGATAAACCCATGCAGGAATTCTAGGGTTTATCTCCATAAGGTAGTATTCATTTTTGGCGTCTTTCATCAATTCAAGTTCATAAGCACCTTTCCATTTTGTTGATCCAACGAAATTATCGTTAAGCTCAAGCAATTTCTTATCATGTATGCTTATTCCTGCCCAGGCTTTCCCTTTGTCGGTAATAAACTGCTTTCGCATAGCAACTGCACTTATGGTATTTCCTTTACCGTCGCCTAATCCAATAATGTTGTATTCGGTGCCATCAACAAATTTTTGCAAAATAATCGGGAGTCCCCATTTTGCTACGATTTTGTTAAAGTATATTTGAGCCTGCTCAATATTTGAAGCGATGTACGCATCGTACCACTTGCCTTTTACCATTACCGGATATCCAAACTCTTTTTCAAAGCGTAAAATATCATTTATACTATTTACCGCTTTGCTCGTAGGAACATTTATTTTGTACTTCTTTCCAAAATCCGATAAATTTACCTTATGACGCTCTTCGAATTGTGCAAGAGATGGAAGGAAAACGCTTATCCCTATCTCTTTGAGTCGTGGTTCAAGTTTAATAAAAGAGTAAAGTTCGGCATCGAAATTTGGTATTATAACGTCAATCTTCTCTTTTGCGTTTATGTATTGTATCCTGGCAAATAGTTGTTCTATACCTGCCGAAGGATATGGAATCATGTATGTGTGGTCAACAATATCATGCATGAAAATGCCAGGCTCGAGCGATTCATAAGCTAAACCTATAATTCTTGCACTAAAGGAAGCTGCCTCTTTTAGTCCTCTTATTACTCCTACTCCCGGACCAGGGCTATCTATAGCATTTAGGCCTGTAACAGCAATTGTTAAATTTGTATTACTCATTCTTCATCAACTAAATGATAGTGTTTAAGACTCTCGATAAAATCATCCAAATCTTTAGCCATCTCCTTGGCCTCAACCTGATATTCTTCGGTCATGCGACTAATGATCTCTTCGTTACTGAGGTCTTCTTTTAATAGACTCATTATTCTGACACCTATGGGATTAACAGAATATGATTCACCGGTTGTAGGATTGAAAATGAAGCCGGTATCACTTATTGCTATGTTTTGATTTACAATCATAACTATTCCTTTTAGGTATTTTTAAAGTGTATGCAAAGTAAAACTTTTTTTTATCCCGAATACTATCAATATCATAAAAATGTAGATTATTGCATACCATTATTTGTAATAGAAGAGCTTTCCGTTGAAAAGTATGTTTCAAGACCGATTGTCTCATCTTTTTGGTTAACTTTGCATAAATACCATAATATGTTGATTATAGGAATAACAGGCACTTTGGGCGCAGGCAAAGGAACTATTGTCGATTATCTCGTAGGCAGAAAAGGGTTTAAACATCTTTCGGTCAGAGGTTATCTGATCGAAATAATAAGACAGAGAGAACTCCCTGTAAATCGGGATACTATGGTGCAGGTTGCCAATGAATTAAGAAGTAAAAACTCTCCCTCCTTCATAGTCGATGAATTATATAATGAGGCAGCAATTAGCAATCAGAACTGCATAATTGAAAGCATTCGAACTCCTGGTGAGGTTTCATCACTACGGTCAAAATCTAATTTCATCCTTCTGGCTGTTGATGCTGATCCATTGGTAAGATATCAACGTATTTCAATAAGGAATTCAGAAACCGACAAGATATCATTCATGGAGTTCCTGGATAATGAAAAACGTGAGATGAAATCTAACGATCCTAATAATCAGAATATCGGGAAGTGCATGGAGATGGCTGATTATGTGTTTTCTAACAATGGAACTGTTAATGATCTTGAGAGAAGTGTCGACTCAGCACTTTCTATGATCCTGAATAAGTAAATCTCTCCTTTTAAATCAGCCTTAATTTTTACACTAACCTTTATTTCTTACTTGTCATGAATGTGTGAGGCATAAATTGACTACTGCTCTCGCGATATTGCTGCTTATCATTCATATCATCCTTAATGAGGATTGAGAAGCTTTGCAGTTACTATCATAGAAGTATTCGCCCCATGCGATTCCCGTTTTTGACCTTTGGTGTCTGAATAATACCTTTTCACTCTATATGGTTGGGTTCAGTTTAATTACCAGTCTCAGAGAGGGTAATATTTCAAT
>OBJA01000080.1_pt1 | contig 97434 bp, 87 predicted proteins | sample 1519751 | NCBI WGS metagenome assembly OBJA01 (sample SAMEA3881238, study PRJEB22517) | soil metagenome | biome: lake sediment; feature: soda lake sediment; material: sediment, water from around vicinity | place: India | collected 2013-12-23 | depth 3 m | reverse complement strand
TTTTACTAGTATTCCTATCCGATAATAAAACTTGTCCACTTAGGTTGATTATCTGGATTTCATAATCGATTAAGTCAGTATCTATAAAAATTAGATTTGAGGCGGGATTTGGATATATTATAAAAGACTTTCTTGCTTTTTCAAAATCAGAAATTTTGGTAGGATCACAATTATCAATTCGTTGTTCAATTTGTTGCATTAAAGCCCACACATATATATTATAGTCTTTGCGATGATATCCCCACATATCATATAAATCGTGTTCTTCTTCTCCAATTAAATCATCTTCTCTTAAATCGTTGGGTTTTGGATTAAAATCTAACATAAAACCAACACGATAGTCTGCTTGTCTGTCAAGTCTGATGTTATATAAACTATCGTAAGCAACAAAACCTGCTGTTCCGACAAAGGGCGTTTGACTTGAGGGCAAAATATAATATCTCAATGGATTTGTTGCTTCTGAATAATAAAGAAAATCATGCAAACCCCAGTCAGTTGTTTCATTGTATGTTCTATATAAATAATTTTCATTAACAAGATTTTGGTTGGCACTTATCTTTGGACTATTTGCAATGTCAATAGTTTGCCCTTCTTTAAAACATCGCCACGTTAAAATACAACCACACTGATTATTTTCAGTACACAATTCAATATTCTCCATCCATCCGCCTGTGAAATTATATTTTTCGGCAAAAATTTGCCACATACCACCTAAAGCTGCGATTATTATTTTATCTTTTATTTCAGGATTACTATCCGCTAAATTCCTTAGCATCAAAGCAGTTATATATGCACCTTGAGAATGAGCAGCAAGAATTATTTTATTCCCGTTATTATGATTTTCGAGATAATGCAAAAATGCCGCTTTAATGTCTTTAACGGTTTCTCCGATAACTTCGGCTTGAATCTCATCGTTTACTCCAAAATAAGTTAATGGAGTTGATTGCCGATACCTTGGAGCAAACATTCTTCCGAATTTACAAAGCAAACCTGCTTGACCGACAATTGTGGCAAGAACATAGAACTCTGGTTGCTCGTGTAATTCAGTATTTCGGCGTGTGGTAAAAGTTCCGTCTAGCACAGTTGGATGAACAAAAAAAACATCAATGCCTGTATTGGTCATAGAATTATTAGTATTGAATATAATACTGTCGATCTCCATAAACTCGTTGACCACCGCAATATCAATATTATAATTAGCCATCATTGTTCCAGGCTTGTCAGGATGAAATGCCCAATTATCCATATTTGTGTAATCAAGTTGAGCAGAAAGATTGAGAGCAATTGCTAAAAATATTATTATTAAAATGTTTAACTTGATTTTCATAATGATAACTTATAATTGTTCATTTCTTTATTCTATTTCAAAACTCATTTATTTCTATAATACCAATAATCGAATTGTTTCAACTCTCTCTCTCGTTTTAATTCTTACCAAATAAACCCCTTCTGCAAATTCTGAAATATTTATTTTACTAGTATTCCTATCCGATAATAAAACTTGTCCACTTAGGTTGATTATCTGAATTTCATAATCTATTAAATCTGTATCTATAAAAACTTGATTTGTTGATGGATTTGGGTATATTTTAACAAAATTATTATTTGCAATAAATTCATTATTAAATACCGGTGTTTCACATAGATTATCAAAAAACTCAATTGTTCTTTTATTATGATTTGAGTAAAAATTATGAGAGCCATAAGCAACACCAACTAGATTTGCAACGGCAACTTTTTGTAAACCAGTTAGTTCATTAAAACCCGACCATAATTGCGGATTAGATTGTATATGTGATTGTATATCTGTGGCAGTTCCGGAAAAGAAATTGTCTGAATTTAAAAATCCATTTGCACTAAGCTCGCTAAATACAGTTTCGGATTCTGATTGAGACAATCCAACTCTCATAAAGTATTCGGGATAAACAGGAAATGCATAATTCATAAAGTAACCGGTACAAATCTCTCTGTCGATTAGGATATTGTGATTTGTTACCGCCTCTGCATTTCCATCATCTCCAATAACATCATCGAAAGGCATCATGCAAAATAAAATTGGGGAGTTTGTGGCCTCAATTACAGCAGCTTGACCCGAAGCACAGTAAGTAACAGAGGCAATACTTGAAAAAGCTACAGAAAATGCAGTTGAATATGCTCCACCTGCCGACATTCCAATTGAGAAAAGTCTGTTTCTATTTATCACTCCACGATTATCAAAAGTATCAATTATTGCCTTGATATTTGCATAATCAACATTATCAACTGTATCAACAGGAAAAGTATGCCATCGGATTTTTCCATCTCCATTTAAATCGATTCCGGTAGTTGATTCCTCACATTCTGTAACAATAACTGAATATCCGTTGTAAAACAGGTCTTTTAGCATAGTGTAGTTTTGATCTTTATTTATTCCAATCCAACCAGCAGCACTCCCACCAGTACCATGAAAAAGAAAAACAGTACCTTTAGGATTATCATGAATTGCAGAATACACAGGTTTGTTGATATTAACTCCTTGAATTTCCTCAAAGACCAAAAAATCATCTGGTAATTCTCCAAAAACAGCAGTAATTGTTACATTTTCGGCAGGCATAACAAATGAAAAACGCCATTCTCCCTCATCGTTTAAAAATGCAATCTGACTATCAATTTCCCATTCTACAAAAACTTCATTCTCACTAGCTTCACGAGAAAAAACATAAACAGTTTCGCCTTGCTCATATAATCCTGAACCATAGCCGTTATTTACAGTAAGGGAATACTGTTGAGCGATACAAGTTACAATATTTAGCACAAAAACTATTGTAAGTAAAGTTTTAAAAAAGTTCATATTATTTAATTTTAATGATTGATTATAGAGTTCAAAAATACAAATTATTGTCAGAGAATTAGTTTAAAAGTAGAATTATTTACTAGGATTTTTTAAACAAGTACGAATAAAAATCGTGAATAAATTAATTTTTTTGGTGTTTAAATAAGTTAAGTCTTATTTATTAATCTGCCTTTGCTTTCTCCAATAGAAACAGTCCTTTTTTTGAGGATTATACATTGCTTGCTTATGAATAATATCTAAAAAATCTTTATTTGAAGAGATGCGTTTTCCTGTTCTTTTCTCTGCTTTCCTTTCTAATACTAATTCATTCAACTCCCTCAAAAAATCATCTCTTTCATCTTTCAGACTTATGACAATTTTCTTAATTGTTTCTAAATCAGGAAATTTGGCAATATTTGATCTGTCAAACTTAAACTTTTTCTCTATTCTCATAAATATTGAAGAAAAAGATTCTCCCTTAGTTTTTGCGAGCATCTCAACACATCGATGCAAATGTATCCATGCATGGGAGACATCAGAATTAAAAATCAGCTTGTAACAGTAATTAAATCGACTCATTTACATGAACTAGTTAAAATAAAAAAAGAAAAATACCACAGCAGCCCATTCTTTTTTTACTCCACGTGCATAACCGATTGTTGAATAAGATGCATTTTGAACTGTTCCATCATCTTTCACATAACCAATGGTTGAATAACTGCTATTTTGCACTCTCCCATCATCTTTTACATAACCAACTGTTGAGTAACTACTATTTTGTATTGTTCCGTCACTCTTGATATACCCAATTGTAGAATAACTTGCATTTTGAATTCTACCGTCATTTTTTATGTATCCAACAGTGGAATAACTGCTATTTTGTATTGTTCCATCACTTTTAACATAACCTATTGTCCCGTAATTATTAGATTGGATAGTCTGACTTTGAATTGACAATACTGAACTTAGAATTATGAGAAGTATTAAATATTTTTTCATGTTTGATATTTTTAGTTATTTTTTTACACTATTACAAATATAATATTTTTTGAGACTAATAAAAAAATGTTTTAAACTGGGTTTTGATAAAATTTAAATTAAGTTGACTTTAATTCCCAGCTTCTCAAACTCTTCAACAATCTGTTTTTTTACAAAGACATTGCACTCCTTCAAATTGGGAAAATGCTTTACATCATTTGCAGATAGAACTTCCCAATCTTCTTCGTCTCCCTCTGCAAAACAAATGAGTTGGTTGTATATTTGATTGCCGTAATCAAGTGTAATTTTCGTTACTTCTGTTGCTAAACGCTTTGGAATGGGCAAGTCTTTAAAATATTGTGTTACTTCTTCGATGGGTTCGTAACCCTCTAATTCGATATCAATCTTTCGTTTTTTATAGTTTTTTGCAAACTCATATAAATCAAACTTTGGTTTCAGAAGTTTCTTTTCGTACATAAGTTCTTGAATAATCGCTAACTTAAACCCAAAATCTTCAAATTCTATAATATCTTCATCCAGAGGTTTAATCAAATATTTATCCTCTAGCATTTTTTCTTCATAAGCAAAGTTTTTGCTAATTGAAATGCAATAAGGCTTATTTTCGCCTTTGAAAGTGAGTGATTTAACCTGATTTTTCTCCAGCGAAACGCTCCTCTCCATTTTTTCTTTTGCAATAACATAAATTGTTCCTTCAAATAGTTTTTCAGGTGTGTGCTTTAATTTATGCAGATGCGAAGTAAGAAAATTTATATTCACAATATAATCCCATGTGGGATAGGATGTATAAATCCCCAACTCATCCCAGATAACTCTCCAAAATATGTCGAATTCCTTTCGTGAGGGTTCTCCAAAGAGTTTGATTAAATCGTTTAAATGAATTGGAAATTCAATTTCATTATCATTTATAAAAACACCTTCTTTACTACATTCTACGTTTATATTCATACTTATAAGCTTTTTAAATCATTTTGAAAACTTGAAAATTCACATATCCAGCCTCTCTCAATTAACAAACTGATTTTTTCAGACAACAAATCAAATCCTGCTTTATTTTTTGGGGAATACATATCCCAATTCAAATTGATTTGCAGCGACCATGCTTTACTGTATGGCTCTCTACTAAAATTAAACTCGATTGGTGGGAACAAAAACAGTTTTTGCAAAGGAGACTCAAACCATTCATCTGAAACGCACTCGTATTCAAGGGCTGAATCAATTTGGTTTTCTTTTTCGAGATAGAATTTTCTTGCTGCGATTTTTGTTGGCAAGCGAAATAGTCCTGTTTGAAAAGACAAATGGGAGAGTCCTGTTTTGGAGTCGTTTTGTTCAGTTTGAGTGTTTTGATTTAAAACAAATTTCATTACTGTTTCCTTATGAATTTTTGATACGTGAATTTCTTTAGTATTTGTCCAAATTGGCATAAAACTCATCTTAGGATTATCAATTTTAAGCAAAAATGCTTGATAGTCCTTTTTAGTCATTGGCAGTTCTGTCAATGGATCAAATTGCTCAAAACAAAGTTCGATGCCATAGGGTTTTATGAAATTTTCAGCAAAAGCGAAAAAACAATCTACTACATGCCTTTGAGATTCAATAAATGAATACTCCTCATTGAAATACTCAAATCGGAACTGCCCATGCGATAAATTTCCTTCGACAAATTTCATATTACTCAGATTTTAATGCATCTTACCGACATTCCTAAACGCTTTTCAATAGTATCCATCATTATGCGTGATGAAAAATAATACATGTAAGCAATTCGCCCCCAAAGATTGTAAAAATTATTAGAGTCGGCTGACCAAAAATAAGCATTACTTCCATATCCAAAGAATTCAGCAAACATCTTTGTTTTTTCGATGGCTCCCATTGGTTTTGCATTAAAGCCAAAACTATCTAAGCCATTTCCTATTTCTGATTCAATAATAATTTTCGGTTTAGGAGCATTTTCGGGTTCTATCCAATCGGAAACAGATTTTAAATGTTTTGCTGCAATACTATCACCACCGCAAAATACAATCAGGTCATTCCAATCATTTTCGGATGGAATCTTAAAGCCATCGGGACAAATTTGTCGTTTATCTGAAATAGCAAAGAAATTATAGAGAAGTCCCTTTTCGGGATTGTTTTCATAGAAGATACAAGCCGCTTCTTGATGTCTGCCAGCTTTCAGGAAATCTTGAATATTATCATAAAATGGAATAGTTTCGCCATTTTGAAATTTAGTAACAGAAAGATTTTCAGTCATCCAAGTTTGATTCCCAATATTAATGGTTAGGATATTCATAAGCGATTTTGTTGCTTTTTAATTTCATTTACTTGATTATCAATAAAATCTGACCACCATTGACGATTATCAATTGAAATTGTTTGTTTATCCAATATATTTTTCCCTAAATCAAAAACAATAATTGCTTCCGAAATTCTTGAATTTTCTTTCAGGAAAATTGCATATTGAACAACAGAGTTTATATTATCTTGTTTAACAATTGCTTTTTTGAAGCATACCTCCGCTTTTATCGGATTGTTTATTTCATTATAATACAATGCTTTTTCTGCCCAATAATTTGAGTTTGAAATGAAATTCCATTTTAGTTCTTCGCTCAGAAATTTTTTCTGCTCTTTACTTAGAAAAAACAAGAAACAAACTCCGTATGAATCAATTATAGATTCAAATGAATGAGATGTTTGCATCATTGATTCGTTTACCTCTTCTAAAAAATTAAGCATTAAAGCCCAGCCATCTGCACAGAAAACAAGTTCGGTTTCAATATCATTAGTGTTATAGCGAACAATAATTCGTTTATCTCTGCCCTCGCAATAACCACAATCTTGAGTTTCGATATTTTCAGGGACAAATAATCCTTTGGATATTTTGTTCAGATTCTTAAAAACTTCAACATACATTTCCGGTCTCACTTCATCCGATATCTGATAAGCATATATATCCTCAATAAACCAACATATTTGTTTATCATAGCTCAAAACTATTTGTTCATACAGAGGTTCATTGTCAAAATTAAGTATATCACCAAAGTATGATGATTGAGATTTTTCAATAATCTCTTCGGCAATTTTGGAATCATCACCTTCATAAGAGGAGAATAATCCAGTTTTACGTAAAAGATTTATAGTATTTATTAATTTGTTTTCCATGCAATTGTTTCTTTAATAATTGACCAAACATCGTCTTCAGGTAAACTTGAAAACGCAATAGTTCCAATTCCGCTAATGCAACCTGAACCTGGTTTACATCCAATAATTTCTGTTTTTTCAACACAATAGCAAGCATCACCTGGACCGAAGGGAAATGAATTTGTGCTACTCTGACAAAATGCATCCCAGTTTTCTTCAGTACATTTAACAATATAATTCTCTGCTGCTAAAATTGTATTTTCCTGTCTCTGACCCAAACCGGCTTCGCTTTGCTGCATTCTATGTCCAAGTTTAACAATTATTTTTGCAAATAAGATTTTCAGCTCAACATTATCAAAGTCTTTTGTCGCCTCAATATCATACAGACGGATAAATTCATAAATATTTACACTTTTTTCGAACATTTTATTATGGGTATATTCATTGATTATATGTCTATTAGCAAAAATAATTAATTATATTTTATGTAGTACAAACTTTTAAATAATTGCAAAATATATTCAAATTTTCTACTAATCAAGATTGATTTACTTTTTTTTAGAGTATAAATATGAGAAATTCTTTTAAAATTTCTAAAAGCAAAAATTGAAAATTACTAAAAAATTCAGATTGCTTTTTGTAGGTAATCTGAAAAATAATTGCATATTTGTAGCACTTAATGTAATTTTATCATGATATAAATACAAATATAGCCATGTTTATTAGAAAAATAAAATTAGAAAGTGAAAATAATGACAGTATATTTTTGTGGGGAGCTCGTCAGGTTGGCAAAACAACTTCCCTGGAATATACTTATCCTAATGTAAGATATTACGACTTACTAAACGCTAAAGAATTTGAGCGTTTGATTCGCAACCCGTCGCTATTGACAGAAGAGCTGAGCCATATGGAATCAGGAACTCTTGTTATAATTGATGAAGTTCAAAAAATTCCACAACTACTTGATGAAATTCATTCTTTGATACAAAAAAAGAGTTTGCGATTTATTTTGAGTGGTTCTAGTGCTCGCAAGCTTCGACGACAAGGCACAAATCTTTTAGGTGGAAGAGCATTGAAAAAAGTTTTACACCCTCTAGTAAGTTGTGAGATTCCTGATTTTGATTTAATTAAGGCTGTAAATAACGGCATGATTCCACGTCATTACACTGTGGCTAATCCATGGGATAGATTTAAAGCATATATTGGTGTTTATCTTAACGAAGAAATTCGAGAAGAGGCTATGTCTCGCAATCTGCGATCATTCTCTCGTTTTTTGGAAGTAGCAGCCAAGTCGAATGGAGAAATGATTGTTTATAAAAATATTGCACAGGATACTGGCATTGACCATAGAACAGTTAAAGAGTATTTCGAGATTTTGCAAGACACATTGATTGGTTATTTGATTCCCGGCTTTACGGCATCAAAAAAACGAAGAGGAATCATTGCTCCTAAATTCTATTATTTCGATGTGGGAATTGCCAATTATTTGCTTCATAGAAAGAACTTAATTCCGGGAACAAGCGAATTTGGGAATTCCTTTGAACACTTCATCATACAAGAGATTATCGCATATCTGGAATATTCTGAATCTTCCGAAAATTTAAGTTATTGGCGAACAAGTTCAGGATATGAAGTAGATGCCATTATAGGTGAGGGACGCGTTGCCATAGAAATAAAATCATTCGAAGAGGTTAAATCTCGACACACAAAAGGACTTAAAGCCTTTCAGGAAGATTTCCCTGATGCACGTCTAATTATTGTATCACTCGACAAGTATAAACGATTAAGCAATGGTGTGGAAATAATTCCGGCAAGCATGTTTCTAAAGGAACTGTGGGATGGGAAAATTAGTTAAAACCTTACAAAAAATCTCTCTTTTCCTTTCCATACCAAAGAAAATCATTATTAAATATTATCAAACAATTAGCACATATAAATTATAGTTTCACAATTTTATCGAATCTAGTTTCCATACATACGCTTAAATCGGTAGTTACAAATTGTCCATTATAAAAAAGACTAAAGATTGTTGCCGGACTTGGTGCTGATTGAGCTTTATCAACTGTGTCAAGTTTGATAATCTGTAATGGTAAATTTCGTTTTTTCGCAGTTTCAACCAATGATGTTGTAACATGAAACTCCGCAAAGGGACAACGATTTGAAAAATAAACAACTATTCCGTTCTGATTATTGCATTTTTCACATTTCACAGATTCATTGAAATTTGGATTCTTTGCTTTTGGATTTATCTTTTTCACAAGCAAACTGAACCCCGAAGATAGTTTTTCACAGGTTTCAAAACTTTGTTTTAGAAGCCATTTTGTGTCGCTCATAAAGTGAAATTTACTTGTTCCTACAACTGTTACCAATCCATCTTTTCCTTGTGTTTTGGCATCCTCAACAGCCAGCCTTAACAATTCCTTTCCATATCCTTGTTTTTTATATTGACCTGAAACCCAAAAACAATTTACTAATAAATAGTTTGGTGCATTAACAGGAACCCAAGCTTTCTCCGCGGGTCCATATTCAATAAAAACTTTTGCTCTCGCATCTATCCTACGAAAAACATATCCATTTTCAAACTCCCTTTTTAGCCAATCTTTTTTTAACTCATAACTATCTTTGCATTTTTTATCTGATATTGCGCAACAAATATGCTCTGTGTCAATATTTGATTTGTTAAGTGTAATTATTCTTTCCATATTGATTTTTTCTGAAATAAAAAAAGAGAACCTGCTTAAAGCAAGTCCTCTTAAAATCTTACATTGGTTTTACATTGGTTTTACAGGCACACAAATATCAACGACAAATTTCCCATCTTTTGGCTCTTCCGGATACATTTCGAAACAAGGTTTATCGTCGGGTTGGTATCCGCTTGTTGGGAACCATTGACCATAAACCCAGCTCCATGCTTGATGAAAATCTTGAGCGGTAAGTTCAAAACGTGCAATTACATACTTGGCAGCATCAATTTCCATTTTTCCAACTTCATTTTCAACTTTTGTGTCAGCTGGTACAGTAATACACACACTCATTCTCAGTTTATCCTCAATGGTTACGTTAGGATCATCGTGATAAATAATTAAAGATTTAAAGTCTTTACCACCAATTAATCCTCTAGGTCCTGCCCATGAAAACAGTCTATTCCAAATGTTTTCAAACAATTTCTCATCACCTTTGTAAGGTCCGATATGCCTAATATAGGCGACTGTCATTTTTGGAAGTTCTTTAACTTCTACACTTTTGTTTAATTTCATATTTGTCCTCCATTTAATTGTTTTTAATTCAGAACAAAAATATTGTATGGGCTTCTCTTCTAATTGACGATTATTGCTATCTTGTTGACTTAAATTGCTATGATTTGCTTTTTTTGCCCTATATTCAGTTGCAGAAATCTTAAAATAAGTCTTAAAATTTCTAGAAAATATTGAAATATCGGAAAAGCCGCACTGAAAAGCTATGTCGGAAACATTTCTACTTTTATTATTAATAATTAACATTGCAGCTTTCTCAAGACGTATTCTTAAAATAAACTGAAAAGGAGTCTCTCCAACAATAGATTGAAAAATTCTGCTAAAATGATATTTAGAAAAATTTGCAACATTTGCCAATTCTTCTAAAGTAAATGATTTTTCAATATTATTCTCTATATAATCAAATGTACGGTTAATTCTTGAGACATATTCTCTGTATAGGGAGTTATCCTGTGTGTTTTTTTTGCTCATTTCTACTATATTATATAATCTTATATATTGCTCAAAAATAATTTATTTGAATGAATCTTGAAACTTAAAAACGGGAATTCTTGTCCTCTATGTGATAATATTTTTAATATTTAATAACTGTTTAGGGAATGAATCTGGTTCAGACGGTTTGCGACAGATTTATAATACTAGATTTATAATTATTTAATCTTTTTTTGATTATGACTCCAAACTAAAATATATATTTAGGCATACAGATAACATTTTTAGAAGAAAAACTTGTTATTTTGGAAACTCAAAATAAGCAGTTATGAATCTAACGTACGCTGTATTTTTTAAAAATAAGGTAATAAGGTTAATGTTGTTGTTCATAAGGTTTTATTACTAAGGTAATAAGGTTATTTACATTAAGTTATAGCTTTTTCCTACTAAGGTAATAAGGTTAATGTTGTTGTTCATAGGGTTTTATTACTAAGGTAATAAGGTTATTTACATTAAGTTATAGCTTTTTCCTGCTAAGGTAATAAGGTTAATGTTGTTGTTCATAAGGTTTTATTACTAAGGTAATAAGGTTGTTTACAGTTTATTCTCTATCAATAAGTTTAAAAATGGATTGGCTGATTATCATTTTTCCAAACTTATCAAAAAATCTAGCCCCACAGATAACATTTAGAGAAAAAACTTGTTATTTTATAAACTCAAAATAATGCAGTTATGAATCTAAAAACAAGTTTTGATTTTTTACTCGAATTACAATTTAATAATAACCGTCAGTGGTTTAAAGAGAATGAAGATTTTTATAAGAAAGCAAAATCTGAGTTTGAGGATTTTACTTCAAATTTAATTACAGGTTTACAAAAGATTGATTCCGAAATTGGTGAATTAACTCCCAAAGATTGCACTTTCAGAATATATCGTGATGTTAGGTTTTCTAAAGATAAAGAGCCATACAAAAATAATATGGGTGCTTTTATTGTAAAAGGAGGGAAGAAAAGTCCGTTTGCCGGATATTATGTTCATCTGGAACCGGGAGGCTCGTTTGTTGGGGGAGGTGTTTATATGCCCGAAAAACCTGTGCTGAATATAATTAGAAATTCTATTTTTCAAAATCCTGAACCATTAAAAAGCATACTAAATCAGAAAGAATTCAAATCATATTTTAATGAAATATATGGAGAAAAACTAAAAACCGCCCCAAAAGGCTTTCCAAAGGATTTTGAGGATGTTGATTTGCTTAAACATAAGCACTATGCACTTGCACATTCGCTGAATGATGATTTCTGGACAAATAATAATGTTGACGCAGAAATATTAAAAGTTTTTTCTGTGATGAAAGAGTTTAACGATTATTTTAACAGAATAATTTAGTTTATTACTACCTTTCGGACATTTTTAAGTCCTTTCGACTCTATTTCGATAAAATATATTCCTGTTTTGAAGTCAATATCTATATTATAATTATTGGTATTAAAATAATTCTTTTGTAAAACTTCTTTGCCATTAATGTCGAATAATCTAATTACACCCGATTCTTCGTATTCATCAGCAATTAAGATATTTAAAATATGCCCTGAAGTTAATGGATTAGGAAAAACTTCAAAAATTTTATCCTTCAAAGAAAGATTTTTTATTGCAGTAACTTGCTCATCATCAAACAACTGCATAGTAATACAATGAATTACACCATCCCAACCTACAATCGAATTTGCATTTATTCCAACAATTTGATGATTTGGAAGGAGTTCCTCGTAAATTCCAATAGCAATATCATCATTAGCATGATCATAAATAGGAATAATTACTTTGTTGTTTAAGAATAATGCATTGGTGTAAGACTTCCAGTTTTCAGCTTTCGGAATTCTTCGTATTCTATACGGCGTCCCAAATGGACTTGTTAATTCAGAAAAAGCCTGATAATTATCTTCTAAAACCTGGTGGTTAGGCCATCCATTCTGAATACTTGAAATCACAACAGTAGTATCATCAAGAAGCTTCATTTGCATATCTATATGTCCCCAGACATCCGACGCTCCCATCTGCGAAAATGTGTAAATATTTTGAATACCCATATATTCTTCAAGCAAATTATCAATATATTCCTGAGTAAAATCTGGATTATTGGAATAAAGTCTATCAGTTGCAAACATATTTCCATAATTATCCACCATAAAGTTTCCCCCATCAAGAATAATATGATTTAACTGATAGCTATCAAGTCCCCAAGCATTAGCAAGGTTTGTTGGTAATGCCGCACTAACACCGCTGTTGGCAAAATCGTCAAAATCAACATAAGCTACTCCTGAATCAGTTTGTATTGCAAGAGGTCCATGGTCTCTAATCCACATTCTTCCGCTGGGAATATGAACAAAACTGATGTTGTCTAAACCAATATCAGCATCATTCAAATAATTTATAAAAGTATTCTCTTCGGCTTGATTATTTACAACTAGAATCACTTCAGCTTCTGTTTTAATCTCTTGTATAAGTTCAGAATATAATTGCCATGTTTCATTATAAAAATCCCATTCTATAAGGACAGCTTTTGAAGGATAATACTCAGGAGGAGCCGAGGGATTAACTGGTTGAGCAAATATCAAAAATGGTATAAATAAAATAATAATAATTAGTTTTAGTTTCATAAGCATTAGTTTTAGTTTATTTAACAATAATTTTATGAATCTCAAAAGTATCTTTAGTTTGTATTTCAACTATATAAGTCCCCGGAGCAAAATCAGAAATGTCAATTTCCTTAACATTAAATAAATTTTGATTCTCAAAAATAATAGATTTTAGTAGCCGGAAATCATAAGAGTAAATATTTATTTTTAAGTTGCTGTCAGTTTGCTTATTAATCTTAAAGTTAACAATCCCATTATTTGGATTCGGATAAAGGCTAAATGCATTCATACTGCTATAGTCATATATTTGAGTTGTTATTGCAAACTCTACTGTAATATTACGATCTTCATCAGCAACAAATGAGAATGGGTTTTCATGTGAAATCGAAACATCGTTTTCTGTCCAATACAAAAAAGCATAACCTGCATTAGGAGTAGCTTCTATATTTACGGTTTCACCGATTTGATAGATTCCTGCCCCGCTAACTTCTCCGGCATCCACAGGATTTATTGTAAGGTTTATCTCAATATTATTATTATCAGGCTCAATGTCATTTATAACCCAAACAGGTCCGAAAGGAGTCCCTCCATACATAATCGTTCCATCAGAATTATTTCCGGTAATTTCAGCATAATCATAAAGGATGTTACCGTCTCCTTCATCAAAATGATAAAGAGCAACTGTATTTTCATCATCAATTAGTTTTATTTGGGGACTGTAATTATCAACATATCTAACAATATTTGAAATTCTTAATTCATCAATATATCCGCTATACGAAGGGTAAAAATTATTGTCATAATCATGTTTTTCTGCACCCAATACAATATATGGGTCATTTTCCCAATCCGTATTACGTCCGTTACGATAACTAATATCTCCTAAAACATCGGTATTTGCGGTTTTATCAAGTTGCCCATCAACAAAAATGCTTATTACTCCGCTTGCACTATTTCGAGTTACGGCAATATGTTTCCATATTCCATCAGCAACACTTGAGTTTCCGATTATTGTATAAGAGACTTCTCCATTATTAATTCCAAAAGCAATTCTACCATCAGCCAAAGATATTCCGTAATCTCCATTATCTCCTGGTCCGAAGATATCTCTATCAACAATAACATGCCCAAGTACCCAATCATCATTATTTCCCTGTACTGCATCGTAACCCAAAGGATTTTCATTTAAATCTGCTTTCATCTGAAATTCTATTGTAAAATCAAAACCAACATCTGCATTTCTTTCGGGATTATCAATTGGAATTTTCACCCTGTCGATATCGCTTACACCATTACCAAAGAATCTTAATGCATAATTTTGAGCACTTATTTGTATTCCAAAAAACATAAGTGCAAAACATAAAAAATACAGTCTTTTCATAATGCTTTTTTTTTTAAAAAACCATTTTTTCATAAATATTGTTCATGTACTTTTAAAGAAACGTTTCTTTTTTTGCATCTTTACTTTCTAATTATTATTAAAACTTAAATCGGTGCAAATATGAAAAAACATTATTTAATTCTAATTATTACAATTCTTTTTAGCTACCACGCTGTAGCTCAAGATATTGTTGAGCAGTGGAATACGATTAAAGCTTCGACAAATCCGGTGGTGGCTGCATCAATTTCTGATGAGTACGAAACACCTTACAAACTTCCACTTTCTGATTACGGCTGGGAGGATGGAATTCATATTTCCAGAGATGGTTTGCATTTATATGCTTTATATTTCCCGGGAGATTTATTTGGGTGGTCTATGTTTTTCTTGAATAATCTTACAAATCTTCCTTTTTGCGAGTTGGTTGGAAATCTCTCGTATAAAAGAGATTATGCAAATACTTACGGGATGGATTTTGAAACTAATATGTTTGGATGTGATAATTTTAATAATGTTGACATATTGTATTCTAACAGAGCATCCATTGACGATGATTTTACAGAATGGCAATTGTCGGGCATCGCACGACCCGGTTTAGTTGAAGGCAGTCCCATGCCATTGTTTTCAAAGACAAATCCCGATCAGGTTGACATGTTCCTATTTACCGGTAACAGCGACATCTGGATGATAAAAAATACAAGTGCAAATCCTACAGGAATAGAAACTGCAATAAGATTGCCCGTACCTGTTAATCCACCAAATGATGAATTTAATGCCGACAATCCACACCTCGAAAGATTGGATGACGAATCTCTTTTGTTAGTTTATGAAAAATACACAGATTTCTCATACAGGGATTTCGTTTACAGTTTTAGTTACGACGATGGAGAAACATGGACTGAACCTATTGCCATGACAACAATAAATCCTGATATCGGACATATTGAGCATCCACATTTGTATAAGGATAGCAACGGAGAATGGTGGATGTATTATTCCATCGAATGTGATATTTACAGATCGAAACAAACAATCGAAAACAATTGGGATAGTTGGACAGAACCGGAGCTTATTATTTCCAAAGGAAACTCCCCCTGTATTGGAGAACCGACTGTAACATATGACGGAGATATTGTATTTGCTTTAGCCTACCATAATGCTGAAAGTACTGACACAACAGATGTTTATGATTTAGACCCGTGGATTTTGCGAAAGAAAAATCACGTTCAAAATCTGGGAATCAAAGCAGAAATTATTGTAAATATTTATCCAAACCCAGCATCAGATTTTATCAAAATAGAATCATCTGAACTTATTCAAAAATATCAAATCGTTGACCTTTGCGGTAGATTTATAGAAACTAAGAGACTTTACGCACATGAATCAATAATTTGCATAAATCAACTATCGAAAGGTAATTATATAATTAAGATTTTTACAGATAAGAATGTGATAGCGAAACAAGTAGTAAAGATTTAAACAAATCCTTTATTATCTGCGCTTACTTTTCTGCACTCCATTCGGTTTTATCTGATAATTTAACCGATTTTAGTTCAATAATTGCTTTGTCAGTTCCTTCAGGCGCTCTATCAAGACCTGTTGCAAGAGTGTATTCAACAATTCTTCCCGAAGGTCCGACATTTTTTTGTATTTGTTGAATTGGTGTGGTTCTGGGTGCACCAGTAGCAAAAGTTATTTGATTGCCATCTGCATCAAGCCAAAATATTTCTGCTCTAAATTCGTCTATATTTTTGTCCATTTTATTGGTAATGTTAACAACAACTTTCCCATCCTCGTCGAATCGGTTAAAAGTCATTTCTACGCCGGAGCCGTCAATATCAACTTTTTCCCCCACAGCATTTTCTTTCTCATTGTTATTGCTACTACCACAGGCAATAAAAAAGTTAATAAGCATTAAACCTACAACACTTACTAAGATTGTTTTCGTTTTCATAGAACTAAGTTTTAATTTAAGATTTAGTTTTACAAAGATATTAAAATTGTTCTAATAATTGGAGGTTAAGCCACTGTTATTATGTCTATTTTGTTGGACTATTAGATATTTATAATTCGATAATCCTAGCATTAAGAATAACCATTTCTATCAAGTCAGAGCCATAAGCATATGGTAAAAACTGATATGTGAGGATTTCTTTTGCTATATATAGATTTGCAATTTTTCCTTTGGCGATACTACCAAGTTCTTCGATTACACCAATTTCCTGTTGGGGATGAGGCGGGATTGAAGTCTGAGGCTATGGCTACTGATAATCCTGCTCTAATCATTTCTCTGGCAGGTGCATAAGGCATATTAAGGAAGAATGTTGCACCGGGGATAATCGTTGGCATGGTTTCACTATCGAGTAAAGTTTTAATTTCCTCGCTGTCAAAAATTTATACCTTGTGACATATAACCACAAGACACAGTCCCCGCAGTGGCGGGATAAACTTTGCAGCGGAGTCTCCTAATAGTAAGCTGTATTGGTGAATGGGATTAGATAATACTTTCACTTGAAATCTGTAATAAACCGATTATTTATTTATGCTATTTTTAATGTCTTAAAAAATTAACTCCAATTCCTACCAGAAAACCCCCTGTGCTTATTCCTGCTCGATAATAAAATCTGCCTTCAGGCTTTTGGTATCTATAACTTGCAGATATTAAAGGAAATACGATAAAAAGTCCTTGCAAGTTTATGGTGTTTCTGTCTATAACTTCTGATGCTTTTAAAGATAAATTAATATTTAGTCCAAGTCTGCTGTCGATATAGTGTCCTGGCTTAAGAGTTCTTAAATCAGAATAACCGAAATGTATCCAATAATGCTTTACAAACTCATCAAAACCATTTGATGTCATTGTAATACCTATATATCCTCCCGGGCTGTATTCGTCGTTTTTTGTGTGTAGGTATTCGTATGTCAGGTTTTTTGGCATAAGAACTGCAATAAAAGTGGACGTTGAAATTCCAATAGAGTGATAATTTAGGTGCTCTTGTTTTTCAGATTTTGTAATTTCTTGACTATAAGAAATATCTGACCAAAATATAACTATCATGGTCAGGATTAGGGAAACTCTCTTTAATTGATTATAAAACGGTTTTGTTATTTTAGAATTAAAACATTTCATCCGTTTTTTTTTAGTATTAGAATTATATTTTTGATATCATTTCGACCTCAAGTTCTATTAATTCAAAACTTGGTAACAAAGATTATTAGCTTCAATTTCATCTGTAATTGTTTTTAGTTGTAGAATGTCTTGCAGATTGAAAGTGATTTTTACCTGAACATAGCCAACCGGAACACTTGTAGTGGATCGTTCGTGTACAATATCATGAACACTGGCTCTAACTTTATCGAGAATTTCAAGAATCATTTTCAGCATACCTGCCTGATCGGGTATTAGAACGGCTATTCTGGCTCTATATCCTTCCTCCATAACACCTTTATCTAGAATTTGATCGAGAATACTCATATTAATATTACCGCCGCTAATAACAGGAACGACCACTTTGTTTTTAAAATCCAGTTTTTTATATAATACGGCAGCCATTGCAGCTACACCAGCCGGTTCGGACAGAATCTTTGCCCTTTGCAATAATAAGTAAGTCGCTCTGGCAATTTCATTATCATTTACAGTAACAATATCATCAACATATTTTTTAACGATTTCGTAGTTCAGATTGCCACAGGATTTTACCGCAATTCCGTCTGCAATTGTATTTACGGAGTTCAAAGTCTGTAATTTTCCTGAATCTATAGAGTTTTTCATGCTTTGAGCTCCCTCTGCTTCGACTCCGATTACGCGAATTTTTGGATTTAGTTTTTTTAATGCAATGGCAATACCTGAGATTAATCCACCGCCACCGATTGGAACAAAAACATAATCAACATTTCTGCATTGTTCGAATATTTCGAGACCAATTGTACCTGCTCCGGAAATAATATCAGCATCATTAAAAGGATGAACAAATGTAGCACCTGACTCTTTTGCGTAATTCTGTGCAGCCTTATAGGCATCGTCAAATGTTTTGCCTTCTAGGGCAATATCTGCTCCGTAAGCCCTTGTTGCAACAACTTTAAGTGGAGGTGCAAAAATCGGCATAAAGACCTTACTTTTAACACTTAGTTTCGATGCAGCATAAGCAACGCCCTGTGCATGATTTCCAGCCGAAGCACATATAACTCCTTTTGACTTTTCCTTATCTGTCAAGTTCAAGATTTTGTAATATGCTCCTCTAACCTTAAAAGAACCGGTTTTTTGAAGATTCTCAAGTTTTAAATATACCTCAGCATCAGACATTGTAGAAAAAGATGCACTTTTCTCTAGAGCTGTACATTTGATAATATCTTTTAGCTTTGTCTGTGCAGATATTATATCTGAAAACTCGGGTAGTTTTATTTTTTTATTCATTTTGTTTTTCAAAATTAAGTTTTGATATAAGTCCAATATTGTTAGTTATCTCATAAGAAAACACCATCACAAATATGCTAAAATTTTGCACAGATAATCGACCTTTTTTCTATTTTCTGTGCAAAATGATGTAAATATTCTATTCCAATTCAGCTACAACTACAGTTAAACATCTGCCTTAAAAACTGAGTTTGCATTTAACCCTGATTATGCATTAGAAAATCTATTACGGCTGAAAATCCCTTTGAAATCAAACACTCCGTTGTATTTCTCTCAATAACCGTACTGGTTAGTACGCTTATTTCGTGAATCACCTGATTTCTTTGGGATTACCAGCCTCACTACGAAGTTCTAATACATAAACAGGGTTAAAAAATCCTAAACCTGCATTGGATATTTGCTACATTTAGGGAATGGAATTATTTACTCCACGTCTTTATTTGTCTTAAGTAACTCATCCTTACAGTTGAAGGAATGATTGCGTCACGAAAATTTTTGGTAAGCTCACTTTTCATAAGCGACTTACTCGCAAGTTTTACTTCTTCCAATGATTCCCAATGCATAATCATTGTCCATGAGTTTTCTAATCCTTTAACTAATTCAGAATCTATATATCCTGATTGCATCATACCGATTGTAAACTTGTAATAGTCCAATTTCGCTATGCTCTATTTGACTAAACAATTTTATCATCGGCATTATACCAGCGCAGGTTAGTAATTTTATAACTCATAAAAATATTGGACTAATTACTAATTACATTTGGTATCATATGAAATTCCATTTCTAATGATGTAACAATCTCTGTAAATGTTTCAATTGAAATAGAATCCTTAATTTCAAACGTAACAATCTCTGTAATAACTTTCTGGTCCATAATTAATTTATTTATAATTTATATTATTTGGCATACTTTTCATTTTTTGTCTGTCGTTTTACTTTAAATCAGCCACAACAATAGTATAAACATCGGATTCAATAATCGAGTTTGCATTAAAAAATCCTAAAGCCCCATTGCTTATATTTCCTTGCACATTTGCTTTAGGCGGTGAGAAAAACATATTTGGCATGTAGTTATACGTACAGGCATCTAAAAACCAAACATATTCTTCGGATATTGATAATGAACGTACCTGCACTTCAATAATTTCTTCGCGAGTTTCGATAATTCCAATATTATAAGCACTAATATAACTTCCGTTTATCAGTGCATCAGAGTACATAGCCATTGCATCATCAATGAAATTTCTATTCCACACTCCATTGATAGAAAACTGAAACATATAATGTTGATCGGGAGTTTCGCAATCCTGACCATAAATTAGCACATTTATATGGGGTAAATCTGCCGGTATTCCGAAAGGAAAATCAGTAAAACATACCGAGTCAATCTCCAAAGTTTTATTCATTTTTGAAATAGCCGAATAAGATTCTCCCTCATAATCAATATTTAAAGTGTAAGTTCTTCCAACTTCTCCCAAAAACTCATCTGTTTCGTAAACACCGGGGGAAGATTCTGATAGTAAAAATGTGTTATTACCATCGTTAATTGTTACTAAGGCACCTTCTGCGGGAGCATTTGGTTGGTTGCTGTCGTAAGGAGATGTTTTTTTTAGAACGACAGTTTGTGTGGCATAAAGGTCTGTAACTTGTCCCTCAACTATTAGTCTGCTGTACTCTTCGGGAGTTAAGTTTAATTCAATTTCCTCGGTACATGAGCTTAAAATTAAAGCTGCTATTATTAAATTTAATACTATTTTTTTCATAATTTTCTATCTTAATTGTTAATAATCAATGAATTAATTTTTCTTGTGATAATTACTGCCAGCATTAAAACCTGAGTTTTTATATAAAGCCAGCTAAAGTTTAATAAATCAATAAATAATGTATTCATAGCTAAAAGATTTTAAAATTTAAAGTTCCATGTTATCGAAGGCACTATTCCGAATAAACTAAGCTGATAAGCTTTCATGTTGTGTGATCCTTTTTCTTCCGGTTCAAAATAGATTGTGAACGGATTTTTTCTGTTATAAACATTGTAACACGAAATATTTAATTCATGTTTAACTCGTTTCTCGGGGTCTTTTGTAAGTTTAAAGTTTACACTTAAGTCAAGTCTGTGATAATCCGGTAAACGATAATCATTACGTCCTGAGTAGCTAGGCATTATTAATCCTCCGTATTCCCATCTGCCGGTTGGAAGAGTTGTTGGATTTCCGGTTGAATAAATCCATGTTGCTCCGATGTTTATATTTTCGTTTAAATGATACGCCATTACAATTGTAAGATTGTGTGGTTTATCAAAACTTGCATTATACCATTCGTGATTGTTTATATCTTCAATTTTACGCTGAGTTTTTGATAATGTATATCCTATCCATCCTGTAAATGAACCTTTTTGTTTGCGTAGCATTAATTCAAATCCATAAGATTTTGCAATACCTGTACGAATTTCTGCTTCGATATGTTCGTTAAAAATCAGCTGTGCATTATCTTTAAAATCAATTTGATTTTGCATAGACTTATAATAAACTTCTCCAGATAGTTCGAACATATCATTATTAAAATTTCTAAAAACTCCGGCAGCTACCTGATCTGATATTTGTGGCTTTACATTTGGAGAAACCGGAAACCAGACATCAGTTGGTAATCCTGCATTTGAGTTTGAAGCCAAGTGCAAATACTGACGAGTTCTTGAATAGCTGGATTTTACAGACATTTTATCAGAAATAATATAAGTTGCTCCCAGTCTAGGCTCCAATCCGAAATTAGTATTATATCTCTCTCCCTTTGCGACTTTTAGAGTATCTGAAATGTTAAAATTATCATCGTAGGTATATACAGTTTTTTCCCCTAAATTCTCGAAAGCACTTAATCTCAGTCCGTAATTTAGTATCAGTTTGTTACTAATTTTGTGATTATTTGAAGCATAAAATGCATAATCCAATGAAGTATTATTCTCCATATCATAAGAAAAATCAAAATCTTTACTGGTAATAGTTCCGGGATTTATTGTTCTGTAATAAGCATGAACTCCGAATTTTATACTATTATTAGGATTCATATAATAATTCAAATCATATTTTAATCCGATGTCTCTAATATTTGAGTCCCAAACAAAATTTCCAAAGGAGCCGGCATCCTGACTAACATTAATAGCATAATCATAATTGGAATAAATCAACGAAGTGTTTGAGAATAACTTCTCATTTAAGACAGTATTTAAACGCACGGTATAAGTATGATTTCCCCAGCGCATATCCACCATATCCTGAAAAGCAAAAACATCCCTACCAAAGTAACCTGATACAAAAAGACGGTTTTTATCATTAATAATTGCATTAGCTTTCATGTTAAAATCATAGAAGTACAGCTGGTTATTGTGCAGAGCGGAATCGCTCGCAAGAGCCAAAAACATATCGGCATAAGTTCTTCTACCTGAAACAATAAAAGATGCTTTATCTTTAATAATAGGACCTTCGAGAGTAAGCCTGCTGGCTATTGTTCCAAGACCACCGGCACCGGCAAATTTCTTCATATTTCCATCTTTCATTCTAATATCCAGCAAAGATGAAAGTCTTCCTCCATACTCGGCAGGAATATCTCCTTTATAAACAGTCATATCGCGAATAGCATCGCTATTAAAAACAGAGAAGAAGCCCATTAAATGCGATGGATTGTAAACAGTTGCTTCGTCCAATAGTATTAAATTTTGGTCGGCAGAACCACCACGAACATTAAAACCGGAAAACCCTTCCCCAGCAGATGAAACACCAGGCATAAGCTGAACAGTTTTAAGTAAGTCAACCTCACCCATTAAAGCTGGAATTTGCTTTATTGTTTCCGTATTAATTCTGATTGCACTCATTTGTGTTTCTACTATATTGTGATTAGATTTTCTGTCGCTAATAATAACTTCTGCCAAGACTTCACTTTCATAAGATAATTCAAAGCTTTTGCTTAGTGTTTTATTGAGATTTATCCTTTCAATAATTCTTTGGTAGCCTATATAACTTATCACAACATCATATTCGCCAGGTAAAACTGTAAGAGAATAAAAACCATAAACATTTGTTGTTGCACCAATGCCAAGCTGAGGAATGTAAATATTTGCACCAATTAATATCTCTCCGTCAGATGCATCTTTAATAAAACCGCTAATTGTTGAACCTTGAGCGGATTCAGAATTTTCATTAGTGTTATTTGCAAAAGCTGAAATACAGACAAAAGAGGTAATAATAAAGATTAAGCTAATTTTCAATAATTCTGTTTTCATAATTTATATTTTAAAAATTTATACTCGGTTTATGCAGCAAAAGTATATTGCATCTAAAGCGAAATAAAATAAATTGCGATGAGTGGCGGGATTGAGAACTTTAATGACGGTGGAGGGGGATTAAAGAGAACTTGCTCGTACAAGCACAGTCAGGTTTTCGCTACGAGTGAACCCCCAGCTAAGCGAGACAAAATACAAACCCCGCAGTGGCGGGATAAACTTTGCGACAGCATTGGAAAAAGAGAGTTTTGTCTGATTTTCTTTACATTTTCAAAATTAGATATTGGAATTGTAAAGATTAGTTATATATTGCATTTCAATCAAGATAGTTGCTCTGCCCAATCTTTCCATGAAATAAGTTTTCCATGTTTTGTTTCCTTCGATACATTACCTCCGTAAACAACTGTATTGTCGGAGGTTTTACTTAATTTTTCCCAATAATTGACACCTTTAAAAACTCTTCCTTAAATGTTGCACCGGATTTAATTTCTACTCCTTTAAGTTTTGTTGAATCATCAATAATCAAGTCAACTTCATTACCTATATTATCTCGCCAAAAATAGATATTAAGTTCTTTTACATTATTAAATGCAGATTTCACATACTCTGTTATTAAAAAGTTTTCAAATAGTTCGCCACGCAGATAATGAGTGCTTAATTGTTTGGCATTGTTTTAAGGGTTTGAGTAGCACCCTAGATCTCAGCATCTCGCCCTGACTTTACGACGGTTTTTTGTATTTTTTGCCTTGGCTTTTCGACAAAACATAAATCAAAACAATCTTAACCACCAAAAAGAATTAAACTTGGGCTTATTGGAAATTTTGTTCCCATCATATTCTGCAGACCATATTTTTAACATCATATCTTTTGAACCTCTCCAAACAGGCTTAATGATAGATTCTTTATCATTATGAATAATCCTTATTCCCTCAAATATAAAACTTCCACTCTCTGCTAATTCACGATTATAATTAATGTTAACAGGATTAAAAAGTGAAATAATAAACTCCGAGAGTATTTTGGTTTCGCCGGAGCCAATCTCTATTAAAGGTGTATTTGGACTAAAGAGTAAAATTTCGTTTTTGCCCATTAATTGGGCAGTAATTGTATTATTAGACTTATTTTGAAGTTCGTATCGAAAAAAAAGTTCAGTTTCTATACTTGTAAGAAAGTTTCTATATTGTTTTTTAGGTTGGAAATTTATGCGGTGTTTTGTATTATTTATAAAATTTACAGTGTAGAAGGATATATACTCTTTTTCAAGTTCAATGTCAAATAATTCAGATTTAATTCTATTAGTAATTTCATTGGCAATATATTTATCTGTTTCATTTTTTGGTTTATTTTTATAATAATAATTTGAATTCTGCCATGAAAACTGCAGTAGTTTAATTTCATCTAGTCTCATTTTACAAATCAAATTTGAGTCTTCAATTTTGTAAAAGTATTTAGGACTTCCCCATATTTCTCCAGTATATGGACTGTATAATTCCAACTGATTATTTTCTAGTTTATGATAATAATAGGGATGCTTAGGTAATTCTTGATATTCCATATTTTTACTTTGCTCCACGGTAATAGCTCCAACCGGATTCTTAAACCGTTCAGAATAAGCAAAATATGAAAAATGCAAATCAATTTCTAATGTATCTGAGGTTTCTCTAATTTCGTAGAAACTCAGCCTTGGGTCATCATTTGCAATATTCTGATGTTTTTTTACGAATGCGATAGAAAAATAAATATCCAAATCATTTAAAATAAAAGAAAACTCGCCTTTTTCATTTGTAATGGAATAATACTCTTTCCCATTAATAGTATTTAATACAACTTCCTTTTTGGCGATTTCCATGTAGTTTAATACCGTTATCCCTTCGCCCAAAACAACAGCTTTTAGTTTGCCATTAATCTTTAAAGGTTTTGCATAAATTGAGAGCGAAACTAGGAAAATCGAAATAAAAATTAAGACTTTTCTCATAATAAATATTTAGTTAAAAATAATACAAATTTATTACCAAATTAGTAAATCCGTTTACTTTTTCATCCCTTAAAATCTCTCATTAAAAATCACAATAGGCTTGTTCACCAAATTTATTTTGAATATATTATTTATCATAAATATTTTTACATAAGTGACTAACAAATTGATATTAAGAATATTTAACAAACAATTATAAGAATCTTAAATAAATTGAGATAATAATTAGAATAAGTTTGACAAATGATTTACTCACTAAAATTAAATTTATGAAAACACTTAAAACTATTTCCGGAATCTTGTTTTTTATGTTATTCGCTGTTATAAGTCATGGCTCTCCAAACAACAACGATGTCACAAATACTAAAACAAAGGTGAAACTTAAAGGCAGTGTTGTTGACAGCATAAGCGAAATGCCTGTTGAATATGCAACTGTTGTACTGATAAATCCTACAGACTCTTCGTTAGTTTGTGGAGTTGTTACAAACGAAAAAGGCGAATTCGTACTTGCAGAAGTTCCTGAGGGCGAGTACAATTTGCGAGTACAGTTTATGGGCTTTAATACAATTGAAGTCTCGAATTTTGAAGTAAAAGAATCAAAAAAAACTGTAGAATTAGGTACATTTAAACTTCCTCCATCTGTAATGTCGTTATCCGAAGCCACAGTAAGTGCCGAACGGCGTATGATAGAGTATAAACTAGATAAGAAAGTAATTAATGCTTCATCAAATATTGCAGCTGCAGGAGGATCTGCTGTTGAAGTACTCCGCAACAATCCATCAGTTACTGTTGATATTGAGGATAATGTTAATCTCCGTGGACGAACAGATTATCAAGTATTAATTAATGGTCGCCCATCTGCTCTAAATGGTCCCGAAGCAATTAAACAAATTGCAGCTGCAAGCGTTGACAGAATTGAAATAATTACAAATCCATCGGCTGCATACGAAGCATCTGGAACAGCTGGTATTATTAATATTATCCTAAAAGAAAACTCAAGAAAAGGACTTGGGGCATTCATAAACCTAACTGCAGGCAATAATCGCTTGGTAGAGGACGTAAATATTAATTATACCAAAGAAAAATGGAATTTTGTTCTGGGATTGTCCGCAATGGATATTAAAATGCCTGTTAATATTGATAGAGACCGAAACTTTTTTAATGAAGATTCTCTTAGTTTATTAAAAGAAACTGCGTTGCAATATCATATAACTAAAACAAGAAATATTTCTATTGGTGCTGATTATGATTTTAATAAACGCAACTTGTTTTCTGCTTCATTAAACGCCGGAACATGGCTGCATATTCATGATTTTGAATCAAAATATAATTTGAATGATATAAATAAAAATGAGCAATTTTACTCAAAAAGCGAAAATTATTTCAAAATTGGATATGAATTCTTAACCGGTAATTTTAATTATAAACATTTATTCAATAAAAAGAAACATGAATTAACAACAAACTTATATTACTCGCAAATAAACGGCTATAGGAGTCTTGATGCCTCACACCATAATGCAAATTCAAATTGGGAAAATGGTGCACTTACATCTAAAGCTAAAGCAGATGAAGGAAGTGACACATATAATCTAAGGTTAAACATAGATTACAAACTTCCTATTAACGAAAACAGCAATTTCGAAACAGGAACACAATTAGAGCATAATCCAAGTGCATCAGTAATGGATTTTCAAAACTATGACTTAAATAATACTATTTGGGTTACAAATGATTTATTTACAAATAATGTTGACTTTCATACATCAATAGCGGCATATTACGCCACATTTAGTCAATCCTACAAAAAATTTGAATACCAATTAGGACTACGCGGAGAATATTACGAAAGCTTATTTGACTTGAATAAACCAAACGAAATATATGATTATCAGTCCTTCGATTTATTTCCAAGTTTACATTTATCCTATAAACCATCAGATAAAAAACAGGCACAATTAAGTTATTCGAGACGAATAAACAGACCAACAGCTTGGCTTATGTATCCTGCCCCTGATTTTGAAGATATTTATATGCGATCCGAAGGAAACCCCGAACTAGTTCCTGATTTTACAGATTCTTACGAAATGTCATTTATAAGAATGATTCCTAAAGGTCTAATTTCAGCAGAAGTTTATCACAGACAAGTTAATAATCCTTTTACTAGAATGATACTTCGCGATGAAGACGGACGCTTATATCACCAAAATCACAATATTGGAAAAATGACTTCTACGGGTGTTGAACTTGCATTAAATAAAACATTTAATAAAAGTTTTTCAGCAAATATAAGTGGAACAGTTTATCATTATACTCTTATAGCAGATTTTATGGATTTTGAAGATGTTGAATCATTAACAGGAAATTTACGATTAAGTACTAATACAATAATCAATAAAACTATGAGACTACAAGTAAATTTATCATATAATGCACCATTTACAACTGTTCAAGGTGAATTCACTCAAAATTTAGGAAGTATAGTTTCAATAAGAAAAGATTTTCCTAAAATAAATTCAAGTTTAGGTTTTACTGCACAAAATCCAATTTACGGAAGGAGATATATCACAAACATTGATGGTGAAAACTTCAGCTATAAGTCTAATGATTTAGTACAAGCATCATACTACTTTACTTTTACCTACAGATTAAACAATTTTAAAAGACATCGCAGTAATATTGATAATGCCGGTATAGGAGAAGGTGTGGGGTAGAATGTTGGGTAAGATGGGTTTTGTGAGTTGGTGGCTACGGTTACATTCAGCCACCGGTTAAAACGCTAGAATTAATTAGATAAATTCAAAAGAAACACAAACACAAATCATCCAAAACTCATTATTCCAGACTCATAGGTCATTTTCTGTCATTCATCATAATACTTTTTACTCTCTTTAATTTCCATAATATATTTGTTGTAGAATTCAAACTAATCTATTAACCAATAAAAATTAAAATTATGAAAACTATGAATTTAACAATTAAAAAAACATTACTGGCATTAACATTTATTTGTATTAGTCTTGTTAGTTTGGCGACAGATGATAAATCGGAACGTTTTTTTCCATCTAGCGAAAGCATGATAGAAATACTGACAAATGAAGTTAAATTAAGGGTAAATCTTAGCGAGGCAAGATTAAAAGTTCGTGAATCAGCAATTGTTGTGGTACAACTAATAATTAATCAGGATGGCAAAGTTGTAATAAATAACAAATCTGCAAATAATCCAGATTTCGAAGATTATGTAAGCGATAAATTGGAAGATATTAATGTTTTATTCCCTGAGGAATATCATGGTAAAGCCTTGATTTACAGATTTAGCTTAATCTAATCATATAATTAAATAAGCGGAATTAAAATGGAAAGTCAATTAAAAATAGAATATATGTTCAGGCAAATTGTGAAAAATGACAAGAGATTGCAAAATTCATATTTACTCGTCAATTCAAAAAAACTTGGAATTAATCTCAATATTGCCGAAGGAAAAACCGGAGATATTTCTGCGAATACATTGCAGGCAAGCCACATGGCATCAGTGGGAAAACTGTTTACGGCTACACTAATCGGAATTTTGCATGACAAAGGTGTTTTGTGTTATAATGAAAAGATAATCAATTATCTTGACAATGAAATAATGCAAGGTTTGCATGTGTATAAAGGAGTGGATTATTCCGGCGAAATTACCGTTAAGCACTTGCTTACACAAACTTCGGGTTTAAATGATGTGTTTTACAAACTATTTGATAAGTTCAGCAATAATCCTGATTTTGAAATAACAACACTGGAAGCAATAACTTGGGGCAAAGAAAATCTGAAACCTGTTGCTAAGCCTGGAAAAAAGCATTTCTATACCGATACGAATTACTTCCTTTTGGGTTTAATTGTTGAGAGTCTTACAAAGAAGACTTTTTACGAAATTATGCATGAGTATATCCTGAATCCTTTAGGAATGGATAATACATATTTATTTGGATTCTCCGAACCAAAGAAAAAGCCTGACTTTCCTGCTGCCGGAATTTTCCTTGATGGTTTCGACTGCATGAGTGATATAAGATTTGCTCAAATAGATTTTGCTGGTGGAAGCATTACTGCCCCAATGGATGATCTGTTTATATTTATGAAAGCTCTTGTTAATCATAAACTTGTAAAAAAGGAGACTTTGGATAAAATGATTTACGATGATATAAAAATGGGCTTTCCGGCAATTGGTTTTGATTACGGATATTCTGTTTGGAAACCAAAAGCTATCCCGGTTTTATTGCCAAAAAAATACTTCTGCTGGGGTTGTGTAGGAATTACCGGTGCTTTCATGTTTTACCATCCCAAAACTGAATCTTATATTATAGGAACATTTAATGATAAATCATATACATCAAAAGCATTAAGATTTATGTTGACTAAAGTTATAAAAGAATTGATTAATCTTAATAAATAATTTAAAATCTTATAATTATGATTACTTACATTAAATTCAGTCTTTTGTTTTTTTTAATTCATTTTGTGTGTTACATTATTGCAGGTGTGATTGATTTACAACTGGCAAAAAAAATGTACTCCGGTAAATATCGACTGTATAAATCTTTTTTCAGAGATATGGATGATAAAAAAGAAAGTATGAGAATAGCAAAACTTTTACTTCCTTCTCAGTTTATCAGAGGCATTATTATGTCAATGGTTCTGTATCCAATCTTACCGTTTTTGGGAGAACTTTCTTTTGTAATGCAGTTCGTTTTTATGGCATCACTAATGTTTGTATATGCAGATTTTGCCAGTGCAATCCCATTTTCTAACACCATTGAAGGAATAGTTTATCTAAAGAAAGAATTTGTTGAAAAAAAAGTTTTCTGGACAATACAATTAGAGGCAATTATGTATAGTGTGATGTTTGGACTTTTATCAGCATGGTTGCTTATTTAAATTTATCAATAGTCAGGCTTCACTCCAAGTGAAACCCTGACTAATAAATAAAAAAAAATGAAAAAAAATATCATAACAATAGTTTTAATAGTCGGCTTTACTATGAATACATTTAGTCAAAATAGCAGTTTACTCATAAATCCTTTTAGCATAAACATTGCTCCAATTGAGTGTTTATTGCTTGTAAATTTCGAGAATGATCCTGATTCTCTGTATATTGGATTTGAACCTCAAAAATTTAATGACAACATCCACGGAAAAGGATATCTTGTAATTGCATGGCGTAAAGATGGCAAAGTTGATGTCTATCACGAGAAAAATCTTAGTCTTGATTCTTCTACTTATGATATTGCCGGAAATGGATTGGCAAATATGCTTGAGCGTGATTTTATAAGTCCTAAATTAGAGATAAATGAAACGGGAGTAAACGCATATTTTAAATTTACCGACATTCATAATCGCGAAGTAATTATTAGTATTTCGGAAAGCAACACAAAAGAGCGAAAACCTTTTGGTTTACTAGCTCCTATGGGTGATGCAGTTGAAAATCCATCATCAATGCCGTTAGTTATGCTTCAGGATTTTTATTTTGTAAGACGTAAGGGCAGTGAAATATTACTTAAAATTGATGGCAAAGAACACAAAACAGATAACCTGCCTTTGCCGATCGACCGTAGCAAAATGACATTTATAAGATATAGTCCAAAACCATTAATTGCAACTCTAAATCATGCATATTCGGGAAAAATGACAATGCTTAAAATAGAAGAAAATCAGAATGTTCTGAATTACGATAACTACGAAATAGACTTAATTTGGGATAATGGAAAGTCTTACATAAAATCTATAACCAAACATAATGAAGTTCACCCTGTAAAGATAAGTTTTGATAAGGCTTTTCCAAATCTTGCTTGTTTTGATAATAATACAGAACATTCAGGAGAATTTAAAATAGAGTCTCATCCATCAATAGGTAAAGTTAAAGGAGTTTATCATATCGAAACCTACAACAATGAAATAATCATAAAATTAGTCCCATCAAAAGGCTGGATTCCTCAAAAATCAAAATTCTCGCTAGGATTATTATATAGAATTGCTAAGGTTTTTAAAAAATGGCCAAGCACTTATGAATGGACTGCAAAAGTTCAAGAAAACCAATCTAAATTCAAAATGGAATCAAAATGGAAGAGAATTTATGTAAACCTGAAAAACAACTGACTCATAAAGCATTTTCCGTCAATCAATAATTAAATTTTATTCATGCCTAAATAATGTATTAAGTTTGCTTCAAATTGAGAATGAAATTATATAGTATAATTAACTTAATATCTAAAACTATGAAAAAAATAACAATGTTAACAGCGCTTCTGATTTTTGGTTTTCAGGCAATGATTTTTGCACAAAGCATAGAAGAAAAACAAAGAGAAACAGTAGTCTATTCGGTAATAATTAATGTGGTTCCGGATTCTTTTAATTTTCCTTTAATTGGATTTATTAATATTGCCAAAGGAAATCAGCAAAATCCTCAGATAGGTTTTATAAATGCTAATGAAAAAGACTTAACAGGCGTTCAGGTTTCTTATGTGAATACTGTTGGAGGCAGTTTTATGGGCGTACAAGTTGGTTTTATAAATACTGTAGCATCTTCAGTTATGGGACCACAAATTGGATTTATAAACACTAGTGGCGGTGAATTTCATGGACTACAAAGCGGCTTTATAAATACAGTGGCTAAAGAAGCTTATGGAGCTCAATTTGGATTTATAAATACGATTGCAGGAAATTTTCAAGGTGTTCAAGCAGGATTTGTTAACACAACCGCAGGAGATTTAGATGGTGCAGAAGTAGGGTTTATTAATTCTGCAAAAAAACTAAACGGGCTGCAAGTTGGATTTATTAACTATGCCGATACAGTAGAAAGCGGAATCCCTATTGGCTTTTTATCAGTGGTAAGAAAAGGAGGCTACAAAGCTTTTGAATTATCGGCAAATGAAATGTTTCCTGCAAATTTTGCATTTAAAATTGGAGTTAAAAGTTTTTACACCTCTTTTAATTTGGGCTATAATGAAAATATGAAAAATAGATTTGCAACCGGTTTTGGAGTGGGATCAATTATTGATATTAACGAAAGATTATTTGTCAATCCGGAACTTAATACTTATAGCTCTTTGCAATACGGCAACGATGAATGGGATTTTAACCAATTGTCAAAGCTTAACCTTAACTTTGGGTATAATTTGAACTATGGATTTAGTCTAGTGGTAGGTCCAACATTCTCATGGCAGTACAATTACAAAGAGCAATCTTTTATGGAGACTGTATTTCCAATTTATGAGAGGGAATTAAGTAATAAGAATAGGTTTCATATAGGAGCTAATATTGGTGTTAGATATGAATTGTGTAAGAGATAGTAGTAGCTTTATAATAGTATAGCTTTTATTTAGGTTAATTATACGATGTTTTAATAATGACAAATATCTAAAACTTTCCAATAAGTTTGTTGAATAATTTTATAGTCTTGCTATATCAACATTAATTTTAGATCAATATTTATAAGTTAAACAAAATACTGAATTAACAAGTATAAAGTAGTAATTTAATACTTTGATATTGTAGAATATATATAATTGAAGAATTCTATCCCCGTATTTCGAGGATAGAAAAAAGTTTTATTTAAACGGTTTTTAAGAGCCTAATATCTGTTGTTTCTTCTTTCTCCGCCTCCGCCATAACCGCCGCCACTTCTTCTATTGCCAGAGTTATTTCCATAGCCGGTTTTTCTCTCAGTTCTTTCCTGAGCTTCGTTAACAACGATGGTGCGTCCTTCAACTTCTGCGCCATTAAGTTCTTCAATTGCTTTTTTAGCAGCTTCATCATCTGCCATTTCAACAAATCCAAAACCTTTACTTCTGCCAGACATTTTGTCCGTAATAATTCTTGCTGAGCTAACTTCTCCGTATTCTTCGAAGAATTCTTTTAAATCACTCTCCTTAACTGTGTAAGGTAAACTTCCAATAAAAATGTTCATTATAAATATAAATTAAATACGATGCAAATGTAAGCTAATTATTTGTCAAATCTTGAATCAAAAGCAATTATTAATATTTTATTTTCTTTTTTTGATAATTTTTAATATTCAGTAGCATTATCCAGTAGTAATATGGCTATATACCTGATGAATTTTCGTATGTGAAAAAACTTTAGTTTAAACTATTATTTCTATTATTCAATGCTCGTTTAAAGGCATTCATAATTTTTAATTTTTATTAAATCTAATAAAGTATTTATTTTGATAAAAAATAAGATATTAATATGAATTACTTTCAAATTTTAGGAATAGGTTTTGGCTTGATAGCTTTTCTAAAGCCTTTTTACATGCATGTACTCCCATGGGACGAGAACAAATTTATCGCAAAAGCTTATACAGAAAAACGTCCTAAGTGGATTGTGTGGGTAGCAATTATTGGTCTTTTGCTTGTTGGATTTACATGGTATATGGAAATAACAACTGATGTTAAATACTCAATGATAGTTAGCATAATGTTTTCACTAACAGCAATTAAAGCTATATTGTTTCTTTTCGATTATCAAAAATTTCATAAATGGGTAGCTGGAATGCTAAACAAAGATAAGGGAAGAAAAATTGTTGTGGTAGATGTTTTTGCCGGTCTTTTTGGATTAGCTTTGATTGTATTATCAATAATATTTTTGTAAAGATGGATCATATTGTTTATTTGAATCACAAAGCAAAGGAGCTGGAAAATCTGAAAAATACCAGCAAAAATATGATTATTCGTGGTGCAATGGGTAGAAAACTTCCTTATGGAATTTTAAATATTGGAGATGTTTTATACTTTGCCGAAAACACAGGAGATGGATTAATTAAAGCTAAAGCAGTAGTTTTAGAAGTATTTAATTCAGAAAAACTATCTCGTGAAGAATCTATAGAACTTGTAAATGCTAATCAAAACGAACTCAAACTCGATAAAGCAATGTTTAATCGATTTGCAGGGAAAAGATTTATTGTATTAATTAAAATTCGAGATTTTGAAACTATCGAAAACTTTAAATTCGACAGAAGCAGTTTCTCAAATATGGACGATTGGTTGCCGGTGGGAGATATAACTAATGTAAAACTAAAATAGGAGCTATGAAAACCAAGATTATTGTAATTGTAATATTGATTTCAATTTTTTCTGCATTTGCAGGACTTACCGGAATATTGTCTGATGAGGGCTCAGGCTCATACAAATATGATTCAATTCGTGGTGAAACTATTGAAATATATGGAAAAGGAGTATATAAACACATGTCCGCCGATGTAGCAATTCAGGGTATAGCTCAGGATTATGTGAGTGTTTTTATTGCAATTCCTTTACTTTTATTTTCATTAATCGGATTCTTAAAGGGATCAAAAAAGGCAGGATTTTTATTGGTGGGAACACTTGGGTATTTCTTTGTTGGCTATTTGTTTTATACAGCTATGGGGATGTACAATTATCTGTTTTTGGTTTACCTAGTGTTGACATGTCTTTCGTTTTTTGGATTATTGATCTTGCTTAAACATCTGCATCAATTTCAGTTGGAAGATTTGTTTAACATAAATTCATCGGGCAAAATTGTAGGAGGTTTTCTTTTATTTAACTCGATTGCAATTGCCGTTTTATGGTTAGGTGTTGTTGTGCCACCCTTAATCGATGGCAGCATATATCCTAAAGAATTACAACATTATACAACACTTATTGTTCAAGGCTTTGATCTTGGCTTATTGCTCCCTGTTTGTTTTGTAGTGGCATTGCAATTACGCAAAGTCAAAAAAGATGGATATATTTATGGAACTACTTACATTGTTTTTCTATCAATTCTTATGACTGCTTTATCCGCAAAAATCATTGCAATGCACATAAATGGTGTTAATACAATTCCCTCTATTTTTATTATACCGGTAATAAACCTAATATCAATTCTTTGTGCTTGGTTGATGATAAAGAATGTTAAAAATGTTACTGAATCTAAAAACTGATACTATTTTTGTATTCTCATGTTTACTAAAAAAAATGTCAGATAAGAACTAATGATTTTAAAAACATTTAAGCCATCAAAAAAATTAATGCCGTTTATTCAGTTTTATTGGATATTTGAGCTGGATAGCAGAAATGTTGTTGAGCCACATCGAATTGTGCCAACAGGATGCGTTGAAATAATGTTTCAGTATGGAGATGGATTGTTAAAAATGAAGAATGATGAAATCTCAGTACAACCAAATTCGATAATTACCGGACAATTGACTGATTTTTATGATGTGATTCAAACTGGAAAAACAGCTTTTCTGTCAATAGTATTTAAGCCACATGCTGCAAAAATATTTTTCGATTTACCAATTAACGAATTAGCAAATAAAAATATTGATATAAACCTTATACTTAAAAGTGAAAATAAATGCATTCCGGAGCAGCTTGCAATTGCTAAGTCTCACCAAGAAAAGATTATAATAATTGAAGATTTTCTAATAAGTTGCTTGAGCGAAGAAAAGCTATATAATTTTATAAGGCTATCTAAAAGTATCGATTTAATTAATTCAAACTTTGGAGATGTTAGAGTATCACAACTGTCTAATATAACTTGCCTAAGTGATAAACAATTTTGTAGAATATTTAACGATTATGTCGGCTTGCAACCAAAAAACTTCATTAAAATAGTAAGACTTCAAGCTTCTTTTTATTACATGCAAAAATTTAAACCAAAATCAACAACCGAACTTGCATATCTATGCGGATACTATGATCAAGCCCATTTTATCAAGGATTTTAAAAATCTCACCGGACATACACCTCATACATACTTCAAAAATGAAGGAATAGTTTCTGACTATTTTTTATCGGCATAAGAATGTCTGATTTTTACAATTTTCATCATCCTCCTGCCTGTATTTTTGTATCGATAATCTATTTTTAAATTAAAATTTTATAAACATGAAAAAATTAGTATCATTTTTCGAGATTCCTGCTTTGAATTTCGAAAGAGCTGCCGGATTTTACGAATCTTTATTAGGTATTAAACTTGAAATTATGGAAGGAGACAATGAAAAAATGGCTTTTTTCCCTGACTATCAAGGAGCAATATCAAAAACAAATGGATTTAATCCTTCATCAAATGGAGTATTGATATCTTTTTTTATAGAAGATATTGAGATGGCACTTGAAAAAATCACAAAAAACGGAGGCTCTGTTTTGATTAAAAAAACAGAAATTGAATCGGACAATCGTGGTTTTTTTGCAGTCTTTCTGGATTGTGAGGGTAACAAAATTGGATTACACGAAAAACTCTAAAACTTTTAAATCAACTTTTCCGACTTCTTAAATAGTGGTCGGAAAGGTTTTCTTTCTAATACTCCAATTCATATTTTTCGGCAATAAACTCCAAAGTTTTAAAATAATGACAGAATTTAAAGTTTTCAATATCACCAAAATAATCGAGTACATATTCTTTATTGAGAAAAGAATCTTCTTCTGAGAAGTAAGAATTGTATGAGCTGTGTTTCCAGTCGTTAGTGTTAATGACAAACTTATGATAAACCGGATTTAAATGGATGTAATTTATTAAATTAACAAAATATTCATCTGAGTCAACTAACTTTCTTCGAGTCTTTTGTCGGAAAAGATTACCTCTTGTGCCGTAAACTTTACGATATGAATTGCTGTAAGATAAAAGAAAGTTTTTTAAGGCATTTGTAACTTTTTTGGTGTAATTTTCTTCACTTTCAATTCTATTATTAATTAACTCGGGAGTATAATCCTTAACCTTAACCAAAAAGTGAAAATGATTAGACATTAAGCAATAAGCATAAGTTTCAAAAAAATCCGATAAATATTTCTTATAGCGTCTCAAAAAGAAATTATAATTTTCATCATTTTTAAACAGAGTTTGATGTAGATTCGCCTGATTATAAAGATGGTACATGTTTCCGGGTAATATCGGGGTTTTAGTGCTTGACATGGTTTTTTCTTGCAAATTTAATGTTTTTTTACTGTTCCGACCTCTTACCAGATAATAATTCTATTCTAGAAAGCGACATCTTTCAAGTTTGGCTAAAATAGGTGGCAAGAGGTCGGAACAGTAAAAAAACTTACCAGATAATAATTCTATTCTAGAAAGCGACATCTTTCAAGTTTGGCTAAAATAGGTGGCAAGAGGTCGGAACAGTAAAAAAACTTACCAGATAATAATTCTATTCTAGAAAGCGACATCTTTCAAGTTTGGCTAAAATAGGTGGCAAGAGGTCGGAACAGTAAAAAAAACGGAGGCTCTGTTTTGATAAAAAAAAAAGAGAAATTGAATCGGACAATCGTGGTTTTTGCAGTTTTTCTGAATTGTGAAGTTAATAAGGTAGTATTACTTCAGAATTAGAGTTGTTTTTATTGAAGAGTTCCAGTTTCAAAATACCAGAACTTTTACAGAATTTTTATTTTTTTTAATGAGGTTTTTCTTTTCAATAATCTAAATATCAAGTAAAGTTTAAATCTTAATTACTTTCTTATAACTTATTTCATTATTAATATTTTCGGTATAAATAATATACACACCAGAATTTAGAAAGGATAAATCCATATTAATAGTTGATTCATGGATGTCTTTTTTTTCATAAATACAGACTCCATGTATGTTAAATATTCTAATGTTTCTTATAGTTCCTGAATTGACTATTCTTAATTCATCTGTAACAGGATTCGGAAATACTTTATTTTTTTCATATTGATATATTATCCCAGAGTCGCTCACAGAACTAATGCCATAATCGTAAACTATAATCTTGTATAAATGTGAGAGTAAATTCGTATTTAATCTAATCCATCCGTAATAGGATTGTCCGTCTATAACCAATTCTACTCCAATAAAAGAATTATTTAACTGATCCCATGAGTTATATGCGCAGTTGCCTAGTCCGTTTGTATATGAATAGTAAGCAATAATAACAGTTGTATCTTTATATATTATGGAATTACAGTTTAAAGTTTCTCCCTCATTAAAAATGTAACTAGTATTCCAAAAATAATTTGTAAAACAACTGAAGTATAATCCTGTTCCTACTTTATTTGAATTAAGAGCTCGAATTTTTAAATAATTTGATGAGTTTCCGGCACTTTGATGATGATACCTTATAATTTCAAAATCTACAATTCCATCTTGATTTAGATCAACCTCTGCTGTATTTTCAGTCCATAATAACATTGGAATAGTATCCTGAACCTTTGTATAGATAATATTTTCGTTAATTTGTCCCGCCTTTATACAGTATTCCTGAGCAGAACTTATAATACTCATAACAATGCAATTTGCCAATACAAATATGTAAAATAACCCAAACTTCATAATTAGTAATTATTGTAAAATAAAACTACTTAATCTATACCTACCTTTCTGCAATTACTAACATTTCAAAATCAGTTTTCTTAAGCTGGTCATTTCTTGAAAAAGCACCAAGTGTTGCTCCAAATATGTCAATATTGGTATATCCCAATGTTTTTAAAAGCCATGTTATTTCGGATGGAATATAATATCTTTCGTTGCAATCCAAAACTTTCTCATTACCAAAATCATCAATAGCTGTAGTAATATTGTGGTCGCGGAATGTCATTAAATCAAAACTGCTGTTGTGATAGCTGGCATTGTCGTTTTCGGAAGTTGAAGAATGGAATTCATCTATTGAGTTAAAAATTGGGAATAAACCGTTTAAAGTTGTAAAAATCAGTTTTCCGTGTTTTTTTAGAGATTTAGTAATATTTTTAAGAATTTCAAAATTCATTTCATCTGTTTCCATCAAAGGGAAAGCTCCTTCACAAATCATAATAGCAGTGTCAAATTCTTGTTCAAAAGGCAAATTTCTTGCATCTGCAATCAAAAACTCAATCTTTAGGTTAAGTTTTTCGGCTTTTTCCTTCGCAAAACTAATTTGCGATTCCGACAAATCAATTCCTGTTACATTATAACCTCTTTTTGTTAATTCTATGGCATGTCGTCCCGTACCGCAACCTACGTCCAAAATTTTTAGCGATTTGTCATATTTCAGTTCTTCTTCAATAAAATCACATTCGCCAAGAGTTCCTTGCGCAAAACTCTCGTTGTCGTATTTTTTGTAATTTTCAAATAAAGCTTCGTACCATTGTTTCATTGATGTTCAATTTATTATATTAAAATCTCTAATTTCAATTTTGTCAGATATCTTCCTAATTTTTTCATTAGCAAAAATATAAATATTTCTTGATTCCGTTATAAAATCTCTATTTATTCGAGCAAAACAAATGCTGCCCAGTAATATGGCTCGTATTTGTTTCTCATATATGCCTGTGCTTTATTGAATGCATCTCTTATTTTGTAATTCTGCAAACAAAATGAATAAAACAACTGCATAAATTCAGTAGTTTCTTCGTCGGGTAATTGCCACAAGCTCATGATAAGATATTCTGCTCCGGCAATTTTAAATGCTCTTTGCAGTCCGAAAACACCTTCGCTGTCGTTAATGATTTTATACTAGAAATCCGCATCTTTCAAGTTTGGCTAAAATAAGTGGCAAGAGGTCGGAACAATTATAAATCCGTAAATATTATGTTTTTTGTGGATTCAATACTTTATTTTTTAGGTTTTTAAAGTTTTCTCCCTTTTTTTTCGAACTATAGCTTAAGGCATTAACAAATAATCACTCCCTAATTTGTAACTTTCAATCATCAGTAATCGTCATTCATTAGATTTTAATTCTATAAAATCAAGAATTGAAATATTTTTACAATAAAAATTATGCTATGAAGAGATTTTGTATTTTATTCACTTTCATTCTATTTGCATTGCTTTCTTTTACTCAGGAAAATGTAGTTTTTATAAATGAAACTCCTGATATTGACGGTGTCATTGACAGAGATATGTATGGTAAATATCTAAAGACATTCCCTGATGTACATAAATCAAATGATGAACTAGACAATATTGATGTAAGATACTTCTTAGGATATAATTCTGAGTTTTTATACATCTATATTGAGGCTGATGCAAAAGAAATAATTTCTCGTGATAGAGCTTATCAAAATGGTGATGGATTTCATATTACCATAGGCAAAGCAAATGAAGATGGGTCAGAAACTGACGAGTTTTATGTTTTTGGTTTTTCACCCACTAATGATTGGTCAAATAAAATGAGGTGGTACTACAATATTGATTTGAGCATGGCTATTCTGCCGGATAATGTATTGTTCGAAACTGCCGAACAAAACGGAAAAATATCTTTTGAACTACTATTACCATGGACAGTAGCAAAACCTTTTCATCCATTTATTGATAACATTATTGCTTTTAATCTTTGTTTTGTAAAGGCTGTAAATGAAAATGATAAAATATACTACTTTATTACTACAGATGAAAGAATGCAAAGCGAACAATCAACTCGAAAATATGTAAAACTGAATTTCGAAGATGCAACAAATGAAGGAAAACTATTTGCTATGCCTTCAAGATTAAATATTTATGAAAACCAAGAGCTAAAGATTCAGTTTGCCGGATATTTTAAAGATAATGCAAAAGCAGATATAGAAGTTAAAATTTTCAATGACGAAAAGGAAGAAATTCATTCTGAAAAGAAGCTTTTAAATTTTAATAAAGGCTTGATTAGAAAATCTGTTCATCTTAAAAACTATTCACCAAGAGCCGGGAACTACTATATTAGAATATATGCCAATAATGAGTTCTTATCTGAATATAATTTTTCTGTATTTGGAAGTTTTAACCTCTCTGAAACCCGTAGCTTCATAAATCAAAACAAAACAAATATCACGTCTGGGACATACAATACTTTGCAGTTTTATGTCAATGAATTGGAATCAGAAATTAACAGTCTCAAGTACTATGAGTCTTCAAATGCAATCGCAAAGCAAATTGAACAAATCAGCAATTACATAAAATCAATAGAGAAAAATATAGATCCATTTGAAAATTTAACCGGAACTTATCGCCGTGCTTTTCTTTCGGAAATTGATAAAACTTTTCGACCTTATACTATTTATTTACCTAATGATTTTAAACCTGAGAAACAATATCCTTTACTTGTTTATCTGCATGGTAGTGGTGAAGATGACAGAACTTTGTTTAGAGCGGATTTTATTAAAGAAGGCTTTATTGTTCTAGCTCCTAACGGAAGAGGAACTTCAAATTGTTTTGCTACAGCTGAAGCTCAAATAGATATTAAAGAAGCAATTGAAGATGTGATTATGAATTTTAATATCAAAACAGAAAAGATTATACTCAGCGGATTTTCAATGGGTGGATACGGAGTTTATAGAACTTTTTATGAATATCCCGAAATGTTTTCTGCTCTCGCAATAATTTCAGGACATCCTGATCTGGCAAGAAAATGGAGAAACGAAAATGGAATAAACTTTCTTGATAAGGAATTTGCTAATCTGTTTTCAGATATTCCAATGTTTGTTTATCACGGAAAACAAGATTTAAATTGTCCTTTCAACCTAACTGAACAAATGGTAAATATGATAAGAAAGAATAATGACAAACTTGATTTTATTGTTGGTGAAAATGAAGGGCACGGCAGTATGAGTGAAGAGAACAAAAAGAAATACTATAGCTGGTTGTTAAATCACATCAAAACCAATTAAGAATTATTAACCAAAAGCAATAACACAATGAAAACAAAAATCATTAAGAAAATCTTTTTGCTGAGTGTGTTCATAAGTCTTTTTTCGGTCAATAATTATGGACAGAGCCAAATAGACTCATTGCTTAATCTTGCAAAATATGAAATTGGAAAACTTAGTTTTAGAACTGCAGGAAATTATTTAAACGAAGTTGAAAAAATCGATTCGTTAAACAACACTGCTCTTTATTTGAGGTCTGAGATGAAATTATTATTGGGTGATACTGAATTTATTGAGCTTTTGGATGAATTGAATATTCGTGATGCCAAAGAATATTATCATGTTATGAAATTGAAGTATTCGGCATTTATTGGATTATCGGAATCTGAGAGTCTTCTCGAAAGATATCTATTAGATTATCCTGATAATGGAGAAATTAAGTTTATACAATGGCTCTTGGAACTTGATAAGGGTAATTATGAGATTTCGATGCTGACTGCTAAAGAGATTTCAAACCAAACTATGTTTAGATTTGCACCATATTTGGCCTTGTTTAATGTTTCATGGGATAAAAACTACGACAATACTATTCCTTACATGGATTCAGTTGAACAAATTCTGGGGAGAGAATTCTATGGTTCCAAATACATAGATATTTTGAAAATCATAAGCAGTAATGAGATTGTCGATTACGGTGCAGGTAAAGTTGAGATGCCTTTTGCCTGGTGCGGTTCAGGCATTGGCTTTTACATGATTGATGAAAAAGGAGACTCATTAAAGATTGAAATAGATACCGGAACAGCTTTTAATATGATGACAGTTCATGACAAACCGGTGGGAGAAAAAATCTCAGGAGAAGATGTTTTGGTTGTTGAAAACGGGATATCCTACAATTACATGGAAAAACCTGCCGACTTGCTTTATAAAAAATCAAACTTTTCTGTTCCTCCTATTAATAATTTTATATTCGGATATTTCGAAAGCGAATTCTTTAAAGCGGACGGATGTACTTCGCCATTTGTTTTCCAAAACAGAGCATTGCACATTGACCCGATTAGAGAAAAAGTCTATTTATTTGACCGTGAAAATATGGAGAATTACATAAATGAGAATAGTGATAGAATTGAAAAAGTACCATATATTGTACGCAACGGATGGATGTTTATTTCTTGTAAAATCAATGGAACCGAAGTATTAATGCAGATAGAGACAGGATCCAGAGATGTGAATTTTTGCACTATAGCTCTACCAGCATTGGGTCTTGAATCTTATGCATGCTCTATCGAATGGAATGGTCAGGATTTTCCTATTGATAAAGTAGATTGTATTTTAGAGATCGGGAAAATCAAATATGAAGTAAATGGTGGGCTGGTTTCTGACAATGTTTTTGCAAATTGGTACTACGGACTTGCTACAGCGGGCGACATCGGACCGTTTTTTATGAATAATTTTGCATATACTATTGATATTTTTAATCAACAGATTATCTTTGAAATTAATTAACGACTCGGTTTGAGCCAAAATATGATTTATGGCGATACTGAAAAAAAACTTAAGATATGAAAAGATTTATAATATTTATTGCGATTAGTTGTCTTCTGAACACTGTAAAATCTCAGGATATTACTCAATTCAGAGGCAAAAATTCTACCGGAGTTTTTGAAAGTAAGGATTTGTTAAAATCTTGGACAGAGGATGGACCACCCTTAATTTGGGAATGTTCTGGAATTGGAAACGGTTATGGTTCACCTGTAATCAGCGGAGACAAAATTTTTGTAAACGGCGAAATTGACACGATTTCCTATCTTTTTGCATTGAATATCAAAGGAGAAATCCTTTGGAAAAAACCAATCGGCAAAGAATGGGTGCAAAGTTATCCGGGAGCAAGATCTACGCCAAGTGTTGTGGATTCATTGGTATATGTTTCAGCAGGAATGGGAGATGTGAAATGTTTTAATGCCGAAAATGGGAATCTAATTTGGGAACTAAACCTAATGGAAGATTTCGGAGGAAGACTTACAAGGTTTGGATATTCAGAATCAATTATTCCCTATAAAGATATAGTGTTTGCAATGCCCGGAGGCGAAGAGCACAATGTTGTGGCTCTAAACCGATTTACCGGTAAAATGATTTGGACTTCAAAGGGAGTTGGTGAAATTCCTTCCTATTGCACTCCACTGATTTTAGAATTGGAGAGTAGAACAATTTACATAAGTTTTTCCGAAAGGCATCTTCTTGGTATAGATGCAAAATCAGGCGAACTTCTTTGGACACATGAACAAGATGGAGAAGGCGATGTACATGTAAATACTCCACTTTATGATAATGGACATATTTATTATGTAGCCGGAAACGGAAATTGTGGTGTAAAACTAAAACTATCTGATGATGGCTCCGAAATTTCTGAAGTATGGAAAAACAAAAGTTTCGACAATTTGATGGGGAGCTTTGTTAAAATAGATGATTTTATATATGCATCAGGAGATAATAGAAGGAATTGGTACTCAATAAATACCCAAAGTGGTGAGATCGTGGATTCTCTCCGATTTGATAAAGGCGTTACAATCATGGCAGAAAACAAACTCTATTTATACAATGAAAGAGGTAAAGTTGCGTTGGTAGATGTTGATAGTGGTAAGTTTATTAAAATAAGTGAGTTTAGAGTAAGTCATGGCTCCAAAGCACATTTTTCTCATCCGATAATCAGTAATGGTATTCTCTACCTGCGAAGAGGCGAGTCTCTTATGGCTTATGATTTAAGAAATAAAGTTTAATTTTTAAAGATTTTAACAATGAGAAAATTTTATTTGATATTAATGATAATTGGTTTTGCATTTGGATTATATGCTCAAAATCAAACACTTGAATCAATACTGGAGAATTATTTCTCTGTTAATGGTAAACAGGAATATTTGAAAACTAACAGCATTATTAAGGAAGGATACAGAATACGAAATGATATAATGCCTGTAAAATTTTATCAAATGCGACCGGATAAGTATATGATGATTTATGATTTAGCAGACATGACAGCATATAGAGCTTTTGATGGTGAAATCGCTTGGTACACAGCTCCATGGAGAGGGACTGTGAATCCTGAAGTATTTACTGATGAACAACTCGAAGCAATAATTAGAACATTCGCCTTCGATCCGAGTTTGTATAATTGGGAGTCACATGGTAATAACATTGAGTATATTGGGAACGAAAATTTTAAGAATGCTGAACATTTTGTATTGGAACTTACAGACAAAAACAATCAAAAGACATCATTCTTTATAAATTCAGAAACATTTTTACTTGCTAAAATTCAGTCTGTTACAGAAAGAGAAGGAAATGAGATAATTAATGAAACGCATTATTCTGAGCACAAAAGAATAGGAGGGATGGTGTTCCCTTTTCTTGAAGAATCTTTTAGTAATGGCGTAAGAATTGTTTCAATAGAATTTGATGAAATAGTTATAAATCCGAAGATTGAAAATAGTTTTTTTGAAATAGAAACTCATTTTGAGAAAGAATAGTGATATATTTTATTCAATTTTTTCACCTGCTTTTCTCCATCTAAGTTCATAATAATTAGGGCGTTCTTCAATTGCTCTTTTCTTAAAATCATCAGGATAGCCTATGCTTTTGGGCCATGAATCGAGTTTGTTTTCTTCACGTCTATAACCATCATTGTATTTTACAAGGAGATATTCTGCGAGTTCTCTCCATTTTTCGACAGTATATTCAACATTATTTAAACTAAAACTTGTGAGATAATCATCCACTAGTAAGGGTTTTGATTCCATCAATGAAACAGCAGCTTTATCGATAGCAGGAATCATTTTTAATGCTTTGCTTTCTATCTCTTTTTGGACAATTTGAATATCTGGCATCATCTGGTTATACATTCCGTATGCAAAATTACTTACGAGTGAGAATACCCAGTATGCAGATTGCCAATCGAATTTAACAGGACTTCCTGAAGCAATTGAGGGTGGCATTTTGTTTAAGCCTATATACAAAGGCATCCATGCATTTGAGTATGTGTCATCAACAGAATACCAGCAAATCCCTCCTATATTATTCGGATATTCTTTGCGTGCTTGAGTGATATACGAAAACGCTGTTTGAGGCTGGGAAATTGGTCTTTCCCATGAGTATTTAGTTGTGTCGTTTTCTATCTGAAATACTACAGGTCTCCATCTGTATGGATTCTTATAAGGACCTGCCGCAATTCCTTCTCCTGTATAATATGGAGTATCATGAAAATGATCTCTGTGAAATGCAATGATATCTTCTATTTCAAGTTTTTTGTCCGGTTTAATAAATAGCGGATAAGGTTCAGCATTAATTACACATCGCCAATAATCAGCTGAGAAATTTTGTGATGGAGCAGCTCTCCTATATATGCTCCATACTCTACTTTCATATAGTAGAAGAGCTGTAGGAGTGAGAGGATTATATGTATCTGCAAAACTAAAATCCTTGTTTTTGCCTTTGAACCAGCCCATTTCTTTGGCAAAATCAACAAGGTCATCAGCCCACATCCAGTTTTCTTTATCTTTCCAATCGATTTTTCTTATTCTCGATTGATTTGCATGTGCAGAAATATAGCCTTCGGGTACTTTCGCAGCAACCCACACTGCTCCCGTGCCATGATTTCCTTTTCCTATGAAGTCCATAATCCAAACTTCATTTTTATCTGCAATAGAAAAAGTTTCTCCTGAGTCTCTATATCCATATTTTTTTGCAAGCTCATCAATAATAAGAATAGCTTCTCTTGCCGTTTTAGCTCTTTGTAGAGTGATATAAATTAGATTTCCATAATCAAGAATTCCAGGACAATCATGCAGTTCCTTGCGCCCACCAAAAGTAGTCTCGGCAATTGATACCTGAAACTCATTCATATTACCAACAATCTTGTATGTCCTTTCAACTTGTGCAATTCTTCCGAGATATTTTTTATCGCGAAAACCGTATAGATCTAATGAATCATTACTGTCGTGAATTCCCCCAGAATAAAAGTGCAAAGGTGCCATAAAACCTGCAACATCATATGTCCAACTTGTAATTACGCTTCCGTCTTTGCTGGCACCACTAGATATTAGAACGCTAGTACAAGCAAAAGAATTAATGGTATTGAGCATAATAACCCCAAAAGCGATAAAGTAAATAAAAAGAGATTTCTTCATTGATATTGAATTGTTTAAAAAAACAAAAATATGAAAAAATTATAATATCAATTATTCTCTAATAAAAACAATTCATTTTTATTTACTAATTAGGTTATTGTTATATACTCGTCTTTTTAAAACTATTTATTCTAAGATAATCTTTCCAAGTCCAAATTTATTATTATTTGTTGTTATTTTATAAAAATAAATCCCTGCAGGTAGAAGATGAAAACTAATTGAGAATTCCGATTCATTTATATTACTAATGCTTTTTATTTGTTTGCCGTTAATGTCATTTAGAACAAATTCTAATGGAAATTCACTAATGGAATTATTGATTTTAATTGTAGCTTCAGTATTTATTGGGTTTGGATAAATACTCACTTCAATATCGTTATAATCAACACTTGGTTTATGAGTTATTAATTCAGGAATTTTCCAATACAAAAGATCGACCTGGTTAGTTACGATAGGCTCATTGTAATCAAAATATATTTCTGCTTTGTTCGATATAACTTTACCATAATCATCGGGAGCATTAAATGTGATATTGGATATCTTGAAACTTACAAAGCCTTTACTTTCTTCTTCGTTTGTAGTGCTGTCTGGTAGCATAATATTCTCAAAAGTCCAAGTGATAACCCCAGAACTGCTGAGCTGCATTTCGTATTGGTGACTTGCAGGACCAGGTTGTATGCTGGATACATCCAAATAATTGGAAAGTGTGTCAATAATAACCACATTAAAAGCAGTGTCATTACCAGTATTTTGAAAATTAATTAGGTATGTCAGCATTAAATTATTATGATAAATGTAATTGTTCACTCCAATACCTGAAGGGAAAACTTGTTTGTTGTTAGGATCAAATGCTGCTGTAATTGCAATACAATGAATGTCGACATTAAAATTCAAATCGTTTAGGGGTGTTGTATTTATGTAACCTAATGAGCTGCCATTAAAGTCTCCGCAATTTTCAACTGTTTCTTGTGGGGTGCTAAATCCTGGATGCCCTGGTCTTTGATCTGCTTCAAGTCTAATAGCCCTTCCGTTTGTTACTTGACTTATTTCTATGTCTTCTCCACCATGTAATTGAAAATTACCAAAATAAATTAGTGTGTCGTTTGCGAAAATTCTGTATTCACTCGAACCATCCATATCTCCAATGCCAGCTTCTGCAATATTGCTAATTAAAAAACTGGCTAAGTAATTTTCAATACACTGTCCGGTAACTGTTACACTTGAATTATCCCAAATAGGATCTTGCCCGGGAGGGATGTTGCCACTTCCACCTGGTGTTCCATATTCATTAAATATACAGTCATTGTCAGATGAAATCTCCACAGTCGCACACTTAGTTTGATTAACTAAATTCATGTCACACTCAACACTAACAGTAACATTAATATTCCCGAATTCAAATGCTTCTAGATTGCCAATTTCAAATAAATAAGTATTATTGCCGATATAACTATTAGGAATACAGCTAGAAATCAAATTAATTACCTCATCAAATTCAACTTCTATCTCCACATTTTCGGCTGTAATCATTCCTTGATTAGAATAGTTAATAATGTATGAGCTTTGCATACAAGGACGTAAACTAGTACTAATAATATTTACATGTAAGAGTGGACATTCATATAAAGAGTGTAAAGGGAAATCAATATTATCATAGAAATCATTAATGTTTTCAATAGTAATCTGATAAAAATCTTCTTCAAAGCAATTTATTTGAAACAATGGAGGAATTGCTGTTGATACTGTATAACTACCATTATTCAAAAATAAATGATATACACCCTCAGAGTTTGTCATAGAATATATTGGTCCTGGCTCTGCAATAACTACTCTATAAGGCACAGTTATATCATCTTCGTCGAATTCGCAATTATTATTGCTATCAACATAAACAGAGCCTTTTACTTTATAATCGGAGACTAAACTTCCAGCTTTGAGAAATAATGCTGAATCGTATATTGCATCTGCAACGTCTGCAATAGTGATTCTGACAGAATATACTGCTTGAGGAGTAACCGAAACTGTTGAGCTAAATGGAACTGTATATCCATCGTATTCAATATTATGGGTGTTGTTAGTATTATTTATGAAAAATTGAGAGTTGTTGACATGATTAATATTATTTATAGTGACATCTGTATTAGTTCCGGGAATTAAAGCGATATTAAGATATTCATACTCTTCCGGTCCTCCGGAAATAAAAAAAGCAAATGCATCATTATAAACTGAAAATGCATATTCCAGATATTCTTCACTGGCAAAAATATAATTGAACTGTAAAATATCTGAATTTGCAGTAAAATCGAAAGCTAATGTTGCTGCATCATTGGTCATAGTTGTGTTAACAATTGTGCTGATAAGTGAGTCTCCCGGTTGACCAAGATTTGTTCCTGTGCTACCTGATGTATTTGGACCAATTGCATCTAAGACTCTTCCAGTAGACATTATAATACCCTCTTCAAAACCAATTATATCAATAGCATTCGAAAAGTACCCAATTGCTTCAGGATGTCCGATATACGTTGCATTACTAATAATTGTTCCATCCGAAGTAAATAAATCAGTAAGTTCTTGAATAGAGTATTCTCCTTGAATAATTGATATTCCATTTTTGCTATTAGGAACATCAAAGTTTTCATTTGAAAGTGAAAGTTTAAATAAATCAGGTACATTATCAGTAGAAAAACAAATTTTTCCAATTAGTAGTTGTCCCGTCTCATACTTATTGGGCAATATTTTTAACTCTCCTTTATTTCCATTAAACGCGTCGCACGTTAAAAAGTGAAAGTCATCATTCGACTCAATGAAAACTGATATGATAAAAAATATATCATCCTCAGTTTTTAGTTTGATACTTATTCCATTTTCTTCGGATATTTCAAATTTAAAATAATATGAATCTAATTTCATATTTCTTTCACATTTTGATATAAGGTAATGATTATTCAAATCCATATCTGAAAATTCGTATGATTCAAACTTTGTGTTTTCCAATACCTCAATTTTAGGAATAGAACTGAAATTATCAAACAGTAAATTCTGTGCAAGCATATTATTGCTAATCAGAATAATTCCTAGAAGAATGTTAATCCCTGATTTCATAATGTAAATTTTTAATAAATATTTAACAATTTCAATGCAAAAATGATTCTATTCTCCAAATATAATCGATTTATGAATACAAACAGAAAAAAATTAAGATATTTATAATATTAATTCAACTATTCATGGAAAATAAATCATTTGTAATGTTTTTTATTCATTTATTCTATTGATTATACAAACTATTAATAGCCTTTATTTAAATACCATAGTAAGATGTTTTTATTTTATTGATTTAAGGATTAATTCCATTCAACTTCCAAAACTCGTCATTCACCTTGAAATAATTCTTTTCAAATATGCAGATCTTTATATTTGTAATGAGTTAAGATAATTTGTTTAAAAATAGTAAATTTGTGAGAAATAATTATAGTTATAATATGAACGATAAAATCAAAAGTCTTTCTGAACAGGCTTTTTTTGAAGAAAGCTTAAAAGGAACAAGACTAATGGTGTATTTCCGATGGATGTTTATTTTGTTGCTACTCGTACTCATAGTTTTGCAATCCATTGCCGGACATTTTCAGGAGTCTGTTCATTCTGTTATCTTAATAGGCATCTATTCTATTGCTAATCTATTATTTTTGATTGCCTTAAAAAATAAATATGATCCTTTATGGGTAAGGTATGTTTCTGCTAGTATAGATGTCGGGATTATTCTTTTTCACATTCATTTCCTTACAAACAATTTTGATCCATTTGCCATAAGTTCGGCTGCAACGATTATCCTAATTCCTGTGATGTTCCTATTATACACATTCAAACTGGATAAAAGCCTAATAATTTACCTTATTGTTTTTTCTGTATCAGGTTTTACTATTGCATACTTTTTCTCATATAACGATTATGAACATATATACGCGCAATCCTTATCTCTCTCTCCAACATCACATTTTTTTAAATCTGTATATATATCTTTCATTGGAGTCCTATGCATTTACCTACAATATTCCTATAAAAAAATGATTGATACAAGTGTAGATGAAACAAATAAGAAAGCAGAACTTAATACTCAAATAGAGCTTGAAAAACAAAAATCTCATTATGCTAACGCACAGATTGAGAAGGAGAGAACATTAAATAAGAAACTTGAGCAGGAGATTGCTGAGAAAAATGCTCTTGCAGAAAGTTTAAGACAGAGTCAGGAGCAAATAAACAGTGTTTTATCTAATTTAGTAGGAGCTGCATACCGTTGTAAACCAGATGATAAATGGACAATGCTCTTTATCAGTAGTCAAATTGTGGATATAACAGAGTATTCCGATTCAGAAATTATCAATAACCAAAAAATAAGTTATAAAGAGATTATTCATCCTGATGATTTGGAATGGTCGGTAAGATATATTAATGAAAAAGTATCTAAATGTTTACCTTTTGAACTGGAGTATCGTATAAAAACTAAATCAAATAAAACTGTTTGGGTGCACGAAAGTGGACAAGGAATTTGTGACGGAGAAGGAAATTTGATATATCTTGATGGTATTATTACTGATGTTACAGAGAAAAAACATGCAGAGAAATCATTAAAAGAGACTCAGGAGATCGTGAATAGTCTTATCTCAAATCTTAGTGGTGCTGCATCCAGATGTTTGTATGATGAGCATTTTACAGTAAAATATTATAGCGAAAAAATTTATGATATTACAGGGTACTATCCTGATGACTTTATAGATAATAAAAAACTGTCTTATGCAGATATAATCCATGAAGATGATATTAGTAATGTGAAAATTGAGATAGATAATGCAATTAAGAATAAATCTCATTACTCTATTGATTTTAGAATTAGAAATAAGAAAGGAGATATTCGGTGGGTAAATGAAAGTGGACAGCCAATATTTGATTCAGTTGGAAGTACTTTATATCTTGATGGCATAACTTATGATATTACTTATAAAAAGGAAGTAGAAGAAGCATTGAAGTCTACCGAAAGGAAATATCAAAAAATAATAGAGACATCACCGGTTCCAATGAGTTTTGCTAAGTTGAATAATAAAATTGAATATGTGAATCAGGCATTTGTAAAAACTTTTGGTTATACAATCGAGGAAATTCCTAATCTTGAAATCTATCTTGAGAAACTTTACCCTGATGAAGATTATCGTAACAGCATTTATCCTGATTGGAAAGAGTCCATAGAAATGGCACATAAGCAAGAACTCCCAATTAAACCTTTTGATGTGAAAATGACATGCAAAAATGGTGAGATTCGAAATATTGTTATTTATTCCGCAGTTCTTGACGATGGTATTTTTGTTGTTTTTAATGATGTTACTGAAATAAAAAATGCAAATATTGCACTTCAGGACAGCGAACGAAAATATCGTGAATTAATGGATTTTCTACCACAAACAATTTATGAACTCGATACTCAAGGCAACCTGATATTTTGTAATAAAATTGGACGAGATATTTTTGGTATTAATGAAGATCTTGAGAAAGAGAAAGTATATGCTTTCAAATATTTTATTCCTGAAGATAAAAACAGAATGATTGAACTGGCAAGAAAGAGACATAGTGGGGAAATTGTTAATGATTACAATGAATATACGGCTATTGATAAAGATGGTAAACAATTTCCCGTTTTAATCTATGCATCACCTCTGTTAAAAGAGGATAAAATAATTGGTTCCAGAGGAATCATTCTTGATATAACTAAGCTCAAAGAAACCGAAAAATCTTTATCAAATGCAAAACAAGAACTGGAAGAATTAAACATAAGACTCGAAAAAGAAGTTGACGAAAGAACTAAAGAACTTACAGAAGCTAATATTAAGCTTATTCAATTACAGAAGGATAATCTACAGTCTCAGTTCGAGGTGCTTAAACAGCAGGTAAATCCTCATTTTCTGTTTAACAGCCTTAATGTCCTAACTTCTTTGATTAAAGTTGAGCCCGATTTGGCCGAAGCATTTACCGAAAAACTCTCCAAAGTTTATCGATATGTTCTTGAAAATAAAGAAAAAGACATGGTGCCATTAAGCACAGAACTTGATTTTATAAATGCTTATATTTATTTGCTTAATATCAGATTCATGGACAAAGTATTTGTCGATATTGATATAAGTAAGAATAAATACGAAAAACTGATTTTGCCTATGGCATTACAATTAATAATTGAAAATGCAATTAAACATAATACCTTCTCAAAACAAAAACCACTAAAAATAAATATTAATGTTGATCAAAACAGTTTTCTAGTTGTAGAGAATAACCTGCAAGTCAGAGAATCTTATGTTCAGTCAACAGGAGTTGGGTTAACGAATATTAAAAGCAGATATAAACTAATAGTTGATAAAGAACCTGAATTCTTAAAAACGGAATTAAGTTTTATCGTAAAAATTCCTTTAATTAATAATGAATAAAATAATAGATATGAAAGTAATAATAATAGAAGATGAACAATTTGCCGCAATGCGATTAAGTAAAATGATAAACGAGTATGATAAGGAAATTGAAATTTTGGCGTCATTGGAATCAGTTGAGGAATCAGTTAATTGGTTTAAGGCAAATAAAGAACCGGATTTGATTTTTCTCGACATTCATCTAGAAGATGATTTAAGTTTTGCAATATTTGATAAAGTTCAAATAAATTGCCCGATTATATTTACGACAGCTTTTGATGAATATGCAATTAAAGCTTTTAAACTTAAAAGTATTGATTATCTTTTGAAACCTATCGTACAAGAAGAACTCGTTGCTGCATTGAAGAAATACAAAGAGTTTGTTGGAGAAACTAAGAATTCCACAGATTTGCAAAATTTATATCAATTAATTACAAATAAAGTACCGGAATATAGAGAGAGACTCTCGATAAGTTTCGGAGCTAAAATTAAAAAGATTGATATCACCGACATAGCTTATTTTGCTAGTGAAGAGGGCATGACTTACGCCTATTTGTTTGATAAAGCTTCATACCCTGTTGATTTTAGTCTAGATAAATTATTGGCAGAACTTGATCCAACAAAGTTTTTTAGAATTAATAGAAAACTTTTGATAAGTATTAATGCAATAAAGGATGTACATGTATATCCTAAGAGTAGATTAAAACTTGCACTTAATCCAAATTTTAATGAGGATGTTTTTGTCAGTCTTGATAAAGTCACTAGTTTTAAAAAATGGCTAAATGGTTGATATAAGGGTATAGATTATGAAAGCTAAGCTTAAATTTATAATTTGTCTTATTTACTGTGTATTTTTGTATAATGTTCTATATTCGCAAATAGTTCATAGTATTGAAACCAAGGCGGGATTAAGTCTTGTTGCCATTAGAGATAAGGGAATGTCTCCAATAATTTACTCTGGAAGTGGTTTTTCTACAGCATTAAGTTATACTCGGAAAAGTGATTTTTCTAAATCTATTATTGAATTGAATTTTGAACAGTCATTATTGAATAATCAATTCGCAAATTCATGTCTTTACATGAGTGCATATATTTTGAATTACACTATTTTTAAATCTTTTGATGATGATGAGTTTTCTATTGCACTAGGATTTGCAAATAATAACTATTTAGATTTTTATGATAATAAAGGCTTCTCAAACTACAGCGAAAGGTCAAATTACTTCACAAACTTTGGGCCTGTCGCATATTTTATTTCCCATTCAAGGTATTTAAGCAAAAATTTAGTGCTGAGGTTTATTCTCATTTTCAAGTTATTGGCTTCTATATTCGTTCATCCTATGTTTCCAATGCTCCTCCGGGATATTCCGATCCGAATAATTCAGATTTTCAAGCTATGCTGAAATCAATTCGTCTATTTTATCCAGTTAAAAATTGGGATATGGGATTTACACCCAAACTTAATTATGTATTTAAAAGTCGGAATGCACTTTCGATATCATATAATTATTCTTTCTACAGAATTATTGATAGTGAGAATGTATATTCCAGTAAAGGGAAGTGGTTATTAGGTATTACTACTGTTTTATAAATCAGACATGAAAAAGATTTTTTATTATTTAGTATTTTCATTTCTAATTATCGCCTTAAATTCTTGTGAGAAATATGTTCTAAAGCCTAATCCTGCAAATGATCCTCTTACAAATTTCGAATATTTATGGACTGAGGCTAAGCACAAATACTCATTTTTTGAATATAAATCAATTGATTGGGATTCTATTTATCTTGTTTATCGCCCTTTGATTTATGAAGATATGGATGATAAAGAGTTGTTTGAAGTATTGGCATCTATGCTTTATGAGTTGAAAGATGGACATGTGAATCTTACCAGTAATTTCGATAGAAGTCGAAACTGGTCTTGGTTTCTCGATTATCCGGCAAATTTTAATAGAAATATTATTGAACGAAACTACCTAGGAACCGACCACAGAATTACTGGACCGCTCCAAAATCAAATTATAGATTCGGTTTTATATATTTATTATTCTTCATTCGCAAGTTCAATAAGTAATTCTCATTTAGACGAAATTATGCTTCGGGCAGAAAACTGCAAGGCGGTCATTATTGATATCAGAAGCAATGGAGGAGGGTCTTCTTCTAATTCTTATGCCTTGGCATCATGTTTTGCTGACAGGACTTATACTTATGCGCAAAGTAGAATAAAAATTGGTCCAGGAGCGGAAGAATTTTCTAGTTGGAGTGATTTGAAAATAAGCCCGAGATCAGGGAAAACATATGCGGGTAAGGTCTTTGTATTATGTAATAGAAATTCATATTCAGCATCAAGCTTTTTTGCTCAGATGATGAAAACATTGCCAAATACAACTTTAATAGGAGATATGACTGGAGGCGGAGGAGGAGTTCCCGCTTTTGGAGAGCTGCCTAATGCTTGGGTATTCCGTTTTTCAGTAACACAAACAATAACTCCAGATGGAGAACATCTAGAAGGAGGTGTGCCTGTTGATATTTATATCAATTTAGACCCAACAGATGAGGCAAACGGAATTGATACGATTATTGAGAAAGCCTTGGAGTTGTCTATAAATTCATAGAATATATACTCTTTTAAATTTCATCAGTAACACGTGTTTGAGAAAATTTATCATGCCAGCCTGATTCATTAGACCCAAGAAATGACAAAGGTTCGAATGGGATGAATCTGCATAAACTTCTTAATAGAATGGATTGAAAATCGGGTTTACCGCCATTAAGTCTAACAACTTTAGTTTTTGTAATATATTTTGCAGGAGTCTTGCCTGTAAGAAACTCAAACCCTATATAATAAAAACATGTAACAATAAACCCCAATGTATAATCGATTAATTTGTTTTCATATTTAATAATGTCAAGAGCAGATGGATCTATAAACAATAAGAATGTTGAAAGAGTAAATCCAATAAAAAAACTAATTATAAAAATAATTATGTTATCTAAGATATAATTTGCAAATCTTTTACTTTTTGTCGCACTTAGATTCTGAATACTAAACTTTGATATGTTTTCAAGGTATTTTTGTTTTAATTCTCTATCTTCATCATAATTCCCGCATATATTGTCGAATTCAGGAGGGAAATTCGTCATTCTGCAGATTATACCTCTCTGCCTATCAAAACTGTGATTTGTACACACTATACATTGTTCAATAATTCTATTATTCATGCAGGATTTAGTTTAAAAACCGTTAATATTAAAGTAGATAGTAGGTAACAAAAGCAAGAAACCTGTAAGTATCATTAGAACAATAAGTTTCCATACAAATCTAAACCAAATATTATAAGGTATTTTGGCAATTCCCAAGCATCCTATTAGTACACCTGAGGTTGGTGTAATCATATTTGTAAAACCATCACCAAATTGAAATGCTAAAACTGTGGTTTGCCTTGCAATACCTATTAAATCTGAGAATGGAGCCATTATAGGCATAGTGAGTGCCGCTTTAGCCGAGCCTGAAGGGATAATTATATTTAGAAATGTTTGAATTGAATACATTATTCCAAGGGAAAATTCCTTGCCAAAACTTTGCATTCCTTGTGAAAGACCATACATTATTGTGTCAATGATTTTTCCATCACTAAGTATAATGATAATTCCTCCTGCAATCCCAACTATAAATGCAGCTGAAAATATATCTTTCGCTCCTTCTATGAATAGAGCGGTAATTTCATTTGCAGATTTGTTCATTGAAGTTCCTGCAGCTAGCCCCATCCCAAAAAATAAACCTCCTATTTCCATTACATACCAGTCGTATCCCATCACACCAATTATTAAAAAAACGATTGTAAATGCCAAAATATTAAGAATGTAGAAGTGCAGAGATTTTCGTAATGTTAAAATGGAAATGATTGCAAATGAAATAGTTGCAATTGGAATTGCCGGGAAATTGAAAACAGTATGTCCCACTTTTAAATCAGACTCTGGATAGAATACCGAAAAAAGTATTAAAATGATAAACACTATAATAAAACTTATCCATGCACTTAAAGGAGTATAATATTGAAAATCACTTTCATCAATAGAATGGTTTTTGCGCCAAAAGCTATCTATAGAGTATGTCAAACTTTTTTGTGGATTTCTTTTAATTTTGGCAGCATATCTTAAAATAAATGCAAAGCCTATTGTATTTATTATCAGCCAGCAAATTATTCTATATTCCCATCCGCTGAAAACAGGCAAATCTGATAAGCCTTGAGCAATTCCAATTGTGAAAGGATTTAGTATTGCTCCGGCAAATCCAAGATGAGCGGCAACGTAAACCAAGCACACACCAACAATTGAATCATAACCCATAGATATTGCCAATGGGACTAAAATTATTACAAAAGCAATGGTTTCTTCACTCATGCCGAAAATAGCTCCAAATGAACTAAATAAAAGCATAATTAATACCATTACAATATTATTTACTCCAATTTTTTTAAAGAGTTTATTCTTTTCAAGATTTTTAGTGCCTTTTATAAATGCAATAATTCCTACATCAAGAGCCTTGCTGGCATTTAATATCCAGAAAGCTCCACCAATCAACAAAATAAAAACAATAATATGAGCCTGCTCGGTAAATCCTTTGAATATTGCAGTAAATATTTGCCATGTTTGAGGCGACGATTCTGCTTTAGTGTATGAGTTTTCGATAATTATAGTGCGGCTTTTACCATCGTCCATGTTTTTTACTTCTCGGGAGAACTCGCCTGCCGGAATTATCCAAGTTAATATTGCAGAAATAATAATAATTGAAAAAACTATGACATAAGTGTGCGGAACTTTTTTAAACATAAAACATTCTTTTTAGTAAAAATCAAAACTATTATTTATATCTAAGAACTTATTATTCCTCCACCCAAAACATCGTCATTCTCGTAAAATACAGCTGATTGACCAGGAGTAATAGCAGATACAGGATTTTCGAAAATTACTCTTATTTTGTCATCTTCCTGAATTAATGTGCAGTCCTCGCCTATGTTATTATATCGAATTTTACAATTTGCACGAATCTCAGTTTTTATTTCAGGGTATTTCATTAAGTTAACATTCTCAGCTAAAAAATCAGAGCTTTCTAAATATTCCGGAGGTCCAAGTATAACTTCATTCATTTCAGGATTAATTCCAATCACATAAGCAGGATAACCCATTGCTATATTCAATCCACGTCTTTGTCCGATTGTATAAAAAGGATAGCCTTTGTGTTTACCCAGTATTTTTCCGTTTATATCTCTCACATTGCCTTCTCCAATGAATTCGTCAATATTTCTGATTCTTTCTTTTAAGAAATTTCTGTAATCATCATCGGGAATAAAACATATTTCTTGGCTTTCTCTCTTGGTTGCCAGTTTCTCATAATTATTTAGTTTTGCAATATTCCTTACTTCTGTTTTAGTAAGTTTTCCGAGAGGAAAAAGAGTTCTGGCAAGATTATTTTGAGTTAATGTCCATAGAAAGTATGATTGATCTTTAGTTTTATCGACTCCTTTACGGATGAAATATCTGCCATCTTCAAAGATTATTTGTGCATAATGTCCAGTCGCAAGAAAACTGCAATTCATTCTATTTGCCTCTTCAATCATTTTATTCCATTTGATTTCCTGATTGCAGACAACACAAGGATTAGGCGTTCTGCCTTTCAAGTATTCATTTATAAAATTCTGAATTACAGTTTCTTCAAAATAATCTCTAACATCCATTATATGATGATTAAAACCAAGACTTTCGGCAAGTTTCTTCGCTTCAAAAATTGAATCTACACTACAGCAACCAGTTTCTTTTTCCATACATGCATGCGAAATTGAATCGTAAGCTCTAAAAGTTACACCATGTAGTTGAAAATTATTATTTTTCAGAATAATTGCCGCAACGGAACTATCTGTTCCTCCGCTCATTGCAAGTAATACTTTATTGCTGCTATTTGTCATATCGCATTTTTTTGCAATGAAGTTGCTTATTTCTTTTTGCCGGGATTTTTTGTATTATCAGACCGTTTAACTTTCTCGTAAGGATCGGGTTGGTCTTTAAAAAACTCATAGGGATTGTCAAAATAATCTTCGGGATTTCTGAATTTATCTTGATTTTGTTTAGCCCATTCTTCTTTATCTAACCATTCCTGCATTAGTTCGTCATAATTTTCAGGTCGTCCGTTTATATAGTTAATAGTTTCTTTATATTTACCTTTGTCATACTTTTTCCAGTCACCTACTCGTAAACCATTTCGGTATTCGCCTTCTTCATGTATATGAGCATCAGGGGTATAGTAGGTGTAATAGCCATGTTTCAGTCCATTTTCATAAGGTCCTTCTTCCATTTTAGATCCATTTTTGAAGAACTTTTGATATGAACCTTCGAGTTTTCCGTTCTTATAATTACAATCCAATAGTTTAATTTTTGTTCCGGGATAAAACATACTTACATTTCCGTTTGCCTTGCCATCTGAGTATTCAATTACTGAGACAAGACTGCCATCGGTATAGTAAAGTTCCCATGTCCCAATTCTCTCTCTCTTGGAATTATAGGCGCCTTTTGCTGCTCTATGACCAGTTTCCCAGAACATTTCCACCTCAGCACTTCCATCTTTTTTATAATTTAAGACAGATTTTTTTTGACCATTTAGATGATAATAAGTGAATACGCCCAAAGGTTTATCGTCAATGAAGAATCCGGTGTAACGGACTTTATTGTCGCTGTAATACTTTATCCATTTGCCTTGCTTATTGCCAAGAATATCAGTGTAATTTATAATTGTGTCGTTTTGAATCCCTCCGGTTGCTTGCGGATAAACATAGCTAAATGAACCGAATACAAATAGAATTAATACAAATAATTTCATAACTCAATTTTACAATTTAATAACTTTTTTTATCTTGCTTTTATTGTTGCCAATTAACCTTACAAAATATATGCCTGATTGAATTTTGCTAATATTGAGATTTGCTTGGGAATTACTAATTCTATCGGACTTAATAATTCTTCCATGCAAATCAAAAATCTCAACAAACTCGAAATCATTGGTTTCTATTAAAACATAATCTTTAACTGGATTTGGATATATTTTTATATCATCTGGAGGGTTGACTCCAACTTTATTATTAATGTTTAGTGGTGTAACAAAACCAGTACGTAAATTTGAGCCTCTGTAGGTTCCAAAACAATAGTCAGGATTGAAAAAGATATTGTCAAGTTCGAAAATATTAATGTGTACAGAGTCGGTTTCAGCAAAATCAAGATCATAGCTTAGAACAACAAGATTTAATTTGCCATTGGCATTTACATCGCCCAAATTAACTCCGTTCATAAATGTAAAACCTTTAACCGCTACAGGGAATCCTTCAAGTATTTTAAAATCTGTGAAATCAGGATTACATGAATATGCATGAATGCTTCCATAGCCCTCAACTTTCATGTTAGAACCGGTAAAAATATAAATGAGATTATCTTCTTCTAAATAAATGGCAGATATGAACCCCTCATTACCATCGATTCTTTCAAATGGGAAGTCTGTATAGTATTCTCCATTAGAATTGAATGCATGTAGGGCAGGGAAAGCAAAATCTCCTGTACCTCCAGGCTGTCCAAACATAAAAAAATCAATTTGATCATCTATTCCAAAAGCCAAAGGCGCTGTATATGTCCAAGAGTTATCAGCAGTTGGCTTGGGCCAATTATCAAGGAAACTTCCAGACTCATTAATAATATAAAAACCTGGATTTTCTCCATGATTTGCGCCGATAATTTTGATGCCTGAATCGTCTTTTAGAATAAGAGGAGACTGATATGAGTATGATCTTCCTTCAATTGTAATAGGAAATCCATCAAAAGTATTGCCATTAGTATCAAATGCATAAATAGATTTTGTGGACGCAGCTATTATTATATTTTCCTGGAGGCTATTTGTTTTTGGACAATAAGCAATTCCAGTAGTAACTGCAGGAATTCCGTCGAGAACTTTAGGCCAGTTTTCAGAAAATGAACTGCCATCAACTTTTAAAATATGTATTTTGCCATTTGTAAGTCTTTCATTGACTATAATCTCCATCTGTCCATCATTATCAATATCGGCAATTGTCGGCGAACAGATTATCCAGTTATTATTGAAACTTACAGGCCATCCCGGTAATATATTGCCATTTTTATCGAATACATAAACTCTTCCGTTATTAGGCATACCGCCTGTGACCTGAACAATTTCGATATTTCCATCACCGGTAATGTCTGCAGCAGCTGGAGGATAAACAGCGGTGCCGATAAGATTTTTACTCCATAATTGTTCTCCCGACGAATTGTATGCGTATATTTTGTTTTTTGCTGCAAAAATAATCTCATCGCCAGGAATACCATCAATGTTTTCAAGGCAAAGTCCTCGCATATTTTTAAAGTTCGCATCAGGAGCAAAGCTGAGAGGCCATGGAGATAATTGCTCTATCTCATTTGCTTTATGGTTTTTATTTAATATAATTTCAATTTTCGAGTTTTCCCCATTTTCGTTTAATGTTGCTCTATATGCCTGAGAATAAACACTACTAAAAAGTATATTACTTAAAATTATGCCTATAAAAACTTGTTTCATTTTTGAATATTTTTTTTACAATGATAAATAAAACAATAATTCTATTTGAAAATAATTGTATGAATAGTTAACAGTATAATTTTAATATCAATAAAAAAACCAGAATTATCTATATAATGTAAGTTCATTTTTAACTTTTCCGGCATTACAGTCTCTATATAAGTCTTTTCGGGTTGCTTCGATTTAGCAAGAATTTCGTTTTCATTTCGAAACTTCATTGAGGCGATGTCAGTAATTCCGGGACGAACCTTAAGTACTTTCAACTGTTCACTGTTGTACATGTTCACATACTTTCTGACTTCAGGTCTTGGGCCCACAAAGCTCATTTGACCCATAAATACATTAAATAGTTGTGGAAGTTCATCCATTTTCGTTTTTCTAAGAAAATATCCTGCACCGGTAATTCTACTGTCTTTATCTCCAACGGTCAATAAACCTTGTTTATCAGATCCAATTTTCATTGTTCGAAATTTTAGAATATAAAACTCTTTATTGTACCTTCCTACTCTTTTTTGTTTGTATATAATCGTACCTTTATCACTTAGTTTTATTACTATCGAGATTAACAAAAATATAGGCATTAATAGTAAAATTCCTAAAAGCGAAAAAAAAATATCAAATAATCTTTTAATCATTTGCTAATACTTCATTTACAGAATCAAGAACTGCTTTACAAATAATCTCTAATTTAGTTTCATCAAGCTCATAAAAAACTGGCAGAGATATTTCATTTTTATAGCAATCGTAAGCGTTTGGATAATACAAAATATCATATCCGAAATTTTTATAAAAAGAAAGTAGGGGTAAAGGTTGAAAATGAACATTCACTGCAATTTGTTTTTCTGCAATCTTATTAATAATCATATCTCTTTCATTTTCTGATATATTATTAATTCTGAGCATGTAAAGGTGATAACAAGACTCTTTGTGTTTATTTTTAAAAATTGGGAGTATAAATCTTTTATCATCGGCAAAAAAATCATTATAATAGTTAACGATTTGCTTTCTTTTAGTAAGAGTTTCAGATTCATATCTTTCAAGTTCAACTATACCTATTGATGCTTGTATGTCTGTCATATTAATTTTATATCCTGCTGTAATTACGTCATATTTCCAGTTTCCTAATGATTTTGCTAATGCATCTTTATTTTGACCATGAAGTCCAAGGATTTTAAGGAATTTTTTTAACTCTTCATTATTAAATGAATCAGGCAGATTAAGCGAAATAGCACCACCTTCAGCAGTAGTAAGGTTTTTAACTGCGTGAAATGAGAATACACTAATATCTGCTAATACACCTGACATTTGCGATTTATATCTTGCTCCAATTGAATGGGCAGCATCAGCCAGAATTAAAATTCTTCCTAGTTTTTCCTGGAGTTCGTTGTCAGGAGAAAATAACTGTTGAATATTGGGAGTATTAACTACATTATATAGCTCATCATAATCGCATGGAAAACCTCCGATATCTACAGGCATTATCACTTTAGTGCGTGATGTAATTGCATTTTTAACAGCATTTATATTTATGTTAAAATCATTATGGTTTACGTCTACCATAACTGGAATCGCCCCGCAATGGATAACAACATTAGCTGTTGCACAATAAGTATATGCGGGAATTATTACTTCATCATCTTTGCCAACCCCAAACCACCTAAGAATAATTTCCAGACCTGATGTAGCAGAGTTAATGCATAACACCTCTTTAGAATTAATGTAGTTTTTTAGATTTTTTTCAAAAAGTGCAGTTTTAGGTCCGGTAGTTATCCATCCTGATTTTAAAGTTTCAACAACTGCATCAATAATTTTTTCGTCTATTCTTGGAGGAGAAAAAGGTATCATAATCTGTATTTTTTTCTGCTCAAACTTAGAAAAAAAAAATCAAAAATAAAAATTGTAATTATTCGGATTTAATAGTATTCATCGAAGGATTATTTTTGCTTTCGCGCGGACAAAGGATAAAATAGGAAGTAAAGAAACAGAAGTATATTATTCCATCTTGAATTCCAAGCATATCCTCAACATTAAACAGAACAAGCATTATAACACTCCACTGCAAAAAGAGAAAATGTTTGTTTTTATATGCAAGATAAAACATCATAATAAAAATGGTAATGAGCGATAAAAATCCTGCAACCCCCGACATTATATAAGACCTTAAAAATTGATTATGGGGACTTATATGTTCAATATACGCTCCTTGATAATAATTCTCCTTATAATAGTCGCTCATAGCCCAAAATAAATCTCCTGTACCAACACCGAAAACAGGATTTTCTTTTATAATTCCTATAGATGCATCAATGGCTGCAAAACGAAGATTTGTTGATTCAAAACTTAAATGGTCGGGTTCACTCTTATGCTCAAAGGCTGTGAAAAGATTGTCGAATCTTGTCTTAACCATTGGAAGACTTATTAAATAAGTGAAAACCATAATCATTATTGCAATAATAGGAATTGTTATTTTAAGAGGAATAATCTTTTTAACGATTATGTAGACGAAAAAAATCAACATACATATTAAAAACAATAGTATAGTGGCTTTAGATGCAAGTTGAAAGAGAAAAATCGTGCAAATTATCAAGAGTATTATTTTTAGTCCAATAAGTTTTTTCCCTTTTAATAATAATGGAGATAGATTCAGTAAATTCGAAATGAGAATTATGATAGCAAATATAACATAATAGGATAAATGATGAGGTCCTTTGATAACATAACTAAATGATTTATAGAAAAATATATATGTTTTTCCATGCTTTAGGAATTTAGGTATTGCAACACCCATACAAATAATATATGCAACGACGACACCAATTATTAGAAACGAAAGTATGAATTCTGCTTTATATTCTGATTTATTATTTTGAAAAGATTTAAAAATTATTGGTAGAAGTATTAGAGATGCAGATACTTCCAATTGTTTATATCCTTCTTTCATGTCATTTGAGTAGAAAATGGCTATCAAAAAGAAAATAAATGGTAGAATAAGAATTATAAATTTAAAATCCTTAAATAATGATTTAAAAACTTTAATATTCTCTTTGTCAAAAAATAAAAGGAGAATAAGGAGTGCAATTGTCACTGATGTTATTTTTATATGAATTGGAATCATGAAGACGGTCATACAAAGTAGAAATAGTTGTATTTGATCTAATCTTATCTTCATATTTAATGTTGCAGCTTATACAGGGGATAAAAATAAACTTTTTTAATGAAGTTTATTCAATAAATGCAGTTTTCTTCAATATTTATAGTGTATATGTGTTTTTTTTCGTTTCGGAAGCCGATTAACTGGGGCACCTCAATAAAACTTGTTTCCTTATCCCATTCGAATAATTCACCAAAAGGAGATTTGCAGAAATTACTTGACTCATGTTCAGAAAAGCTAATCCTTTTTCCAAGGGAAAAAAATACTATAGAGTCGCAGACTTTCTTTAATTCATAGTTTGGATAAATCCATGAATCAGCTGAATTTTGATAAAATATAGTATATTCATTCGGTAATACAGTATAATTACTTGGTTTAGTAAATGATTTATAATATACTTCGACATCTAAAGTATTGTTTGTTAGATTTTTAACTGCAAGACAATTCAGTTCATTTTCCTTATTACATGATATTATCGTTAATAATGCGAGTAGCATAATCAAAATAAAATGTTTGTATTGATTCTTCATGTCCTCAATAAATCAAATACTTACTCCGTATTTCTTTGAATTCTGCAATTCCTTGGTCCCATGATTTTCTAATATCATCCTCAGGAATAGAGTTTTTAATTTGGAATTTTAATTGATCATTTCCTGCAAGTAGATTAAAGAAATTATTTTTTAGGAAGAAATTTTCTTTGTTCGGAAAAATCTCATAAACTTTTATAATTATTGAAATATTGAGTTTGTTTTTGTCGTAATCGCTGAAGATTGAATTATTTTTTGATAAATCAAATCCATAACATTTAATACCATTTAAAACTGGATTTTGAGCCCCAATGTTTGGCATAGGAGTGAAGCTGTAATCTGCAAAATCTATATTCTTTAGGTCAGGGTGACCTATAACCTGAAATTGCTTGTCTGTCCCTCGCCCTAAACTGAGATTTGTCCCTTCAAAAAAGCATACACTTGGGTATAATTCTATAGATCTGTCATTAGGGAGGTTAGGGGAAGGTTTCACAGGAAGAGAGTAAAAGTAATTGTGTGAATAATTCGATATTGGAATAATAGTTAAATCACATTGAATTCCCCCCAGTAACCATTTTTCACCATTAATCATTTGAGCATATTCACCTATTGTCATTCCATATACTACAGGAACAGGATGCATACCAATAAAAGATTTGAATTTAGATGTGTCTAAGACAGGTCCATCAATATAGTGAGCATTTGGATTTGGTCGGTCAAGAACAATCAATGGAATATTATTTTCAGCACATGTTTCCATTACATAATGTAATGTCGAAATATATGTGTAAAACCTAACGCCAACATCTTGCAAATCAAATACTACTATATCTAAATCTTGCATCTGGTTCTTTTTAGGCTTTCGATTCGCTCCATATAAAGAGTATATTTTTATTCCGGTTTTTTCGTCGATGTTATCATCTACTATTTCTCCAGCATCAGCAGTACCTCTGAATCCATGTTCAGGACAAAATATTTTTGTAATATTAATTCCAACAGCTAGTAGAGTGTCGGCAAGTAATTCATTTTTGATAATTCCGGTTTGATTAGTTACTAGTGCAACACGTTTATTCTGAATGGCTGCTAGGTATAATTCGGTGTTTTCTGCACCAGGAATGATTTCCGAGTTTTCAATTACTATTTCAGTATCCTTAGCATGTAATATGTGTTTTGTTTTATTATTTCCTGCACATGAAAGAAAGAAAAAGATTATCAATATATATATACTTCTGTGCATAGCTTTATATTAACAATATCCAACAATTTTATAAGTGATAAAACCTACAATTTCTCTAAGCAGTACATTCCATCTTTGAAGAGTATCAACTTTTGGTACAAATAAATGATCGGGCGTAAATTTTCGACTACCGGCATATCTGTCTGTAGGATAAACATCAAACTCAAGCCCCTGTTTTTTAAAACACGCTGCAGACCTTCGCATATGATATGCGCTGGTTATTAAAAGGTAAGTATTATCATTTTTTTTACTATTTAAAATATTGACAGTCTCTCTTGCATTTTCATATGTATTTCTCGAATTTACTTCAATGAGAATATCTTCGCTAGGTATTCCGAGTAGTAAAAGGTAATCTTTTAATATTTCAGCCTCCTTATTTTTTTGATTCAATAACTCTCCGCTTCCGCCAGTAATGAATATCTTTGAGATAATACCTTTTTTATATAAATCGAGAGTTTGGAGTATTCTATCAGTAGATCTTAAAAAATTTATTCGTTCGAACTGATTGTCGTAAGTTAACATACCTGTTAATACTATACCGTAGTCATAAGGTTTAATAATATCTTGTTGATGAATAGCCTTAACTTCCCATAATCTCATAAACTCATCTTGAAGAAAAGGATTAGTAAATACGAAAAATATAATCATTACACTCAGTCGGAGTTTTTTCTTTATAACATCTTTCTTTATGAAAAAAGAAATTATAAGAATTATTGCCATCCAAACCACTGGTGTGATTATGTATTGTAATATTTTTGATAATGCAAAAAACATATTGATATGTATCAATTTAAATATTATTAATAATCCTTTGACAGGTATCAAAAATACATTATTTTTAGCAAAATTGAAAAAACTAATTAAAAAATATAGTTATGGAAAAAAAGAAGTATGATTTAAACCCCTCCATTTTGGAGTCATTTCTTGAAAAACCTTGTGCAGAATTCACAAAACATGACATCATAAAGTTTGTTGCAGAGAATAGTATTGAGATGCTCAACTTTAGATATGTTGCTGCGGATGGCAAATTGAAATCACTTAATTTTGTTATAAATAGTATAGAGTATCTTGACCAAATTTTGTCGACAGGAGAAAGAGTTGATGGATCTAGTTTATTTCCATTTATTGAAGCAGGAAGCAGTGATTTATATGTTGTGCCAAGATATAGGACAGCTTTTGTAAATCCATTTGAGAGTATTCCTACATTGGATATTTTGTGTTCGTATTATAATAATGAGGGAAACCCCTTAGAGTCGGCTCCTGAATATGTGCTAAGGAAAGCTCATGAAGATTTTAAAGCTTCAACTGGTTTTACATTTAAGGCTTTAGGAGAACTTGAGTACTATATTATTGCAGATAAAGAAGAGAACTTAATGTATCCTGCAGTTGATCAAAAAGGTTATCATGCATCTTCTCCATATACAAAATTTGAGTTTATTAGAAAAGAGGCAATGCATCTGATTGCTCAGTGTGGTGGGAAACTTAAATACGGTCATAGTGAAGTCGGAAACTTTACAGATGGAGATCATTATTATGAGCAACAAGAATTGGAATTCTTGCCGTGTGATGTTGAAGATGCTGCAGATCAAATGATTATTGCAAAATGGGTGCTAAGAAAATTATGTAATGATTATGGATATAATCTAAGTTTTGCACCGAAAATTACTGTAGGTAAAGCGGGTAGTGGTCTTCATGTTCACATGATGATAGAAAAAAATGGCAAAAATATGATGGTGAAAGACGGAAGTCTGAGTGATGATGCGAAAAAGATGATTGCTGGAATCCTTGATTTGGCTGATGCACTAACAGCATTTGGTAATACAATCCCAACTTCTTATTTGCGCTTAGTGCCACATCAGGAAGCTCCTACTAATATTTGTTGGGGCGACAGAAATAGAAGTGTTCTAGTTAGAGTCCCATTAGGATGGTCTGGTTCAGGTTCAATGATAAATCATGCAAATCCTCAGGAAAAGGAAGTTGCTGCAAAAGGGGAAAGCAAGCAAACCGTTGAATTAAGAAGCGGTGACGGATCAGCAGATATTTATCCGTTTCTTGCAGCAATAGTAGTTGCAGCAAAACATGGATTAGAAATGTCTGGTGCACTTGAAATGGCTGAGAAATTATATGTTAATGTGAATATTTTCAGGGAAGAAAACAAGGAAAGACTTGCACAACTCGAAGGATTACCGATTTCGTGTTTTGATTCAGCAATTGCACTAGGAAATAAAAGACAATTTTTTGAGAAAAATGGAATTTTTTCTCCAGGAATGATTGATAGTGCAATTGAAAAACTAAAATCATATAAGGATCAAGATCTTAGCGAAAGATTGTATGGTAAGAATGAGGAAATCAGAGTCTTAGTTGAGAAATATTTACATGTTATGTAGAAAAAGTAAAGCTAAAATGATATAAAAGTAAATTGAAGACCGGTTAAAGATTCATACTCTTTGCCGGTTTCTAATATATCCTCATCATCTTCTTCATATCGCCAAATCACTTCAATATTGTTTTTATCTTTTAAACTTTTCAGCAAATCATATAGGTATTTAGCTGAGGCTGTATTAAAATACTCTAATTCAAACTCAAGTTTCAGACATTTCATTTGCTCATATAAATCATGGATCTGTGATGAAAAAATTTCAAAATGACTAATTGGATTTTCAGGAATCATTATACCTTTAATTGAAACTAATCCTATATCTGTGTCAATTGATATTACAGGAGTTCGGTCACTACCTTCTATTATTTTTTTCATATTTAAAAAATACTTTGATGATTACTTGTTTTTGATTCGATTTTATATTATTAATTAATACCTGCATTTGCTTATCAGATTTCAATAGGCAAGTAATAATACCATTTCCGACACTGTTCGAGCTTTTGTTTTCTTTAACTAAGATATTATTTCTATATTCATATTTAATTTCCTCATAATCAAGGTTAATAAGATAGTTATATCTTGATAAAAGTTTATCAGCATCTTTATTGTCAGTTATATTTGATATTTCTAAAATTAAACTGTCTGTGTGTTTCAATAATCTGATATTGAAATCTGATAAGCTGTACTTTTCTGCATTTTGCACTAATTCTATTAAGCAGAAAATTATAGATTTCGTTGTTTTTTTTGACAAGAACTCAAGTTTGTCATTAACCGCAGAAAATAATTCTTGATAATTGGAAATTCTGCTACCTGACCAATCAAACAATATGTAATCTTTATTAAACATTAAAAAATGGTATAGGTTCGGGGATGATTATTTGCTTAATCGATTGTAGGGCAAATATGTCGGTCATGCCTGATATATAGTCTGTTACAATTGTATTGGTTGAGTTGCATGTAGAATTATAAAACTCTTCCATGCTTTGGATGTATTCTGAGAAATTATTGTCCAAAATAATACCCGATTTCTTATAGTTCGAATAGTTAAACTTATGCTTATCATATAATTCCGCCAGATGATCAAAAAGGTAGTTTATTATTTTGTCACAGAATAAATCATATTTTTTTAATATAGGATGATTATAAATGTTTGCATAATTGAAACTCTTCAGTTCACAAACAAGTTCGTATTTTTCGTCAGAAAAACCAATATATTCTTTGTCTTTTGAGTTTTCAATTATATCTAGAATCAGGGTGTTAATTATTTGTCCATTTCTATTGCCAAGCATATTTCTTACTTTTTTGGGGATGTCTGTTTCTTTAATAAAACCAGCTATTAAGGCATCTTCTATATCTCTTCCTAAATATGCAATCTTATCAGAGAAACGCATTATACAGCCTTCGTAAGATGAAGGTCTTACAGCTCGACTTTTTATTTTATCAAGATTTTTTCTGTTTTTTTTCGGCTTCAGAAACTGCTCATCAGTTTCACCGTTATGACAGATTATCCCGTCTTTTACACCATATGTAAGATTCATTCCTTTGCCTTTATTCGCAAGATATTGAACTTGTCTGTAGCTATTGATTTCATGAATGAATGAATTATTGCCACCAAGTCTTTTGTCGAGAGCATATTCTCCTGCATGTCCGAAAGGTGTATGTCCCAAATCATGTCCCAATCCAATCGCATATGCCATATCTGCATCTAGAATCCAACCGTTCATGCTTAATCCCTTGCATATCGATCTTGTAATTGTTGCCACATGAAGCACATGCTCGATTCTTGTGCATATATGATCATTTTCTGGGGAAAAGAATACTTGAGTTTTATTTTTTAGTCGTCTGAAAGGAGTGGAGTGAATAATTGCTGTTTGGTCGCGAAAAAACGAACCACGTATGTCAGATTCTCTCAACATACTTCTTTCTTCATATACTGATTTTGATAATGGATTTTTCATTTGTTTTATTCTTTTAAGTATTTATCAAAAATATTTATAAAACTATAATTTTTAATATAATTCAATGCTTCTGAAACAGAATTGCATACGTGATAAAGTTTGCTGTATGAATAATTTGCAAAATTTTCTAAAAATATTGTATCAAACTGCTTCAACAAGTTGTCATAGAAATTACTGTAATTAATAATAACAATTGGTTTGGTATGGTATTTCAATTGTTTGAGGGTTATTACTTCCATTAGTTCCTCAATAGTACCAAAGCCACCAGGTAATGCTATGAAAGCATCTGAGTTTTCTCTCATATAGTCTTTTCTGCCCTTCATGTCGACCGTGACAACGAGTTCCTGATAAGAATCGCATACAATGTTTGATTTATTAAGTTTTTCTGGGACAACACCAATTACTTTAGCCCCATTTTTTGCGGCTGATTTAGATAAATGTCCCATCAATCCAATTATTCCACCACCATGAATAAGAGCAAACTTATTATCTCCAATTTGTTTGCCGAGTTCTTGTGCATGAAAATAAAATCTTTGGTCAAGATCTTCACTGGAACCGCAAAATACACATATTGTTTTCATTACTAAATAATAATATCATAAGAGTCAAAAATAATAAAAAGTATTAATGCTTTAGTCCTCAATCGAGTTTATATTCATTATTATGTAATCTTTTTTATCGTCATAGTTTGTTGGCTTGAAATACTAAATATAAATTAGAATGAGTATAGTTAATTATTCTATTTTGCCATCTGAAAAATACTTATCATAGATGTGTCAGATTTGCAGTTGTTTATGTGTGCCTAATTTATAATTTCAACAAAATAATAACGTAGTATGTACTGATAATGTAGAGATTATGAAAAAAAGCAAAAAAAAGCAAAAAAAAATTAAAATACTTTTTGGAAGTATGGATTTATTACTATTTTTATAAGTCGGAAAGAGAGGTGTTTATTTGCTCAACTAACTATCTAGAGGCGCTTGTATGTCATTGTTAGTTAATATTTTAAGAAAGGAACTAAGAAAATATAGAATTTAAAGAAGAAATATTTTTTAGCAATTTTTTATGAAAAATGCGCTCGAAAGGTTGATTTATCATGAGATTAGCAAATAGAGTGAAATAATTTTAGTGAAAAAAAAACAAAAAAAGGGAATTATTTAATGGCAAAAAGGAGTGAAGAAGTTTGGTCGAAGTGTTTACAGATCATAAAGGATAATGTTCCTAAAAATAGTTATAAGACATGGTTTGAACCTATTATTCCTATCGAATTGGAGGATAGCGTTTTAACAATACAAGTTCCTAGTACTTTCTTTTATGAATTTATTGAGGAGCAATTTATAGATTTACTAAAGAAAACCTTACACAAAGTTATTGGTCCTGATGCAAAATTAGAATATCATGTTGTAATGGAAAATAATGCAGGATCTGAAAAACCTTATACTGTAAAAATTCCTGCATCTGATAAAACTGCACTATTTAATCGTCCAGTTCAAATGCCTCTTGACATAGAAGCAAAATCAATAGTCAATCCTTTTATTATACCGGGAATTAAAAAAATGCATGTCGATCCACAACTTAATCCCGAATACACATTCGATAATTTTGTTGAAGGTGACTGTAATAGATTAGTAAGATCTGCGGGTTATGCTGTTGCTGAGAATCCAGGTAAAACTGCTTTTAATCCCTTGTTCATATATGGTGCTTCAGGATTAGGGAAAACTCATCTTGCACAAGCTATCGGAATTGAAGTGAAAACAAGATTTCCTGATAAAGTTGTTTTATATGTTAATGCGAATAAGTTTCTGACTCAATACATGGAAGCTACTCGAAATAATAACAGAAATGACTTTATTCACTTCTATCAGATGATTGATGTTTTAATTGTTGATGATGTAGAATATTTTGCTAAAAAGGAAGGAACTCAAGAAGTCTTTTTCCATATATTTAATCATTTGCATCAGCATAATAAACAACTTGTTCTAACTTCCGATAAACCTCCTGTGGAGCTCAATGGAATGGAACAAAGGCTATTGTCTAGATTTAAGTGGGGCTTATCTGCCGATGTACAAGAACCAGATTTTGATACTAGAATTAAAGTTCTTAAAAAGAAAACATATAAAGACGGAATTGTAATTGAAGATGAAATTTTAGAATATATAGCTTCTCATGTAACTAACAGCATGAGAGAACTTGAAGGTGCCTTAGTTTCACTCCTTGCTCAGTCAACTCTGAACAAAAAGGAGATTACTATGGAACTAGCTAAGGATATGATTGACAAACTTGTTAAAAGCACAAGAAGAGAAGTTTCAATTGATTATATTCAGAAAGTAGTGTGTAATTATTTTTCAATGCCTGTTGAAATTATTAGCAGTAAAACTAGAAAACGCGAAATTGTGCAAGCTCGACAAATAGCAATGTTTTTTGCCAAGTCGATGACTAAAAGTTCTCTCGCAGCAATTGGAGCAGCAATTGGCGGTAAAGATCATGCAACAGTTCTTCACGCTTGTAAAACAGTCAATAATCTTATTGAAACAGATAAAAAATTTAAAAAAGACCTTGAGGAGATAGAGAAAAGGCTTAAGATGTAAAACAAGATCTTTTTTTAATTCATGAAAAGTTTATGTTCTGGTTAATTTTATGCACACTATCATCAACAGGTATATTTGTACTTTTTAAAATCCTGGATAAAACAAAAACCCCTATTTTCAATGCAATTATAGTAAACTATATTATAGCATCAATTTTTGGTTTTTGGCTGAGTGGAGAATTGCCATCAGAGAGTATGTTCAATTCTGATTGGTTTCTACAAAGCATAATTATTGGAATTCTATTCATTATTATGTTTTTCCTCATAGGTTTATCATCACAAAAAGCTGGAATTTCTGTAACCACAGTGGCAAGTAAAATGTCAGTTGTAATACCTATGCTTTTTGCTATATTTATGTTTGGAGAGGATTTTGGACTATTAAAATTTTTTGGAATTGTAGGTGCAGTAGTAGCAGTTAGTCTTAGTGTTTATAAAAAACAGCCAGAATCAGATAAATTTAATTATAGTCTAATACTTCTACCATTAATCCTATTTTTTGGAATGGGTCTAGTCGATTCTGCAGTAATACATTCAAAAGAGAGGTATGTAAACGATGATATTGCATCACTTTTTTCAGCCTCAGTGTTCAGTTTTGCTTTAATTAGTGGGTTATTGATTTGTTTTGTTAAACCCAAACTTTTAAAAGGATTTAAGAATGTTAAAGTTTGGTATCTCGGCTTAGGACTTGGAATTGTTAATTTTGGATCAATATATCTAATGATTAGGGCACTTAACTCAGGAGTTTTTCAAAATTCAGTAGTGTACGGGATAACTAATATAGGAATTGTAAGTCTTTCAGTTTTAGTTGGCACAATATTCTTCAAAGAAAAGTTGTCAATTCTAAATATGTTCGGAATTTTTATGTCAGTAATTGCAATTTTATTATTGACAATTGCAGATTTGTAATAATGACAGATGTTTATAAAACAATAGAAGAACCTGCCCAAGGAATAATTAGTGAGAGAGGATCAAAATTTATCTCCTTTATTTTTCCGGTTAAATCTGTAGAGGAGATTAAAATTCATTTGCAAGAATTACGTAAAATATATTTTGATGCTCGTCATCATGTTTATGCCTATACTATAGGTATTGAAGATGTTGAAAGCCGTTGCAGTGATGATGGAGAACCATCAAATAGTTCAGGTGTACATGTTCTTGGACAAATCCGTTCAAATAATTTGTCCAATGTATTAATTGTAGTTGTTAGGTATTTTGGAGGGACCAAACTTGGTATTCCCGGTCTAAAAAATGCATATAAATCTGCTTCTGCTGATTGTATTAGAAATGCCAAGCCAATAAATATGACTATAATGAAAAATATAATATTGGTATTTGATTATGCAGATATTAGTTTTGTTGAGAAAATGGTGTATGATTACAATATGGAAGTTATTTTAAGAGATTATAAAAACAGTTGCAGGATAGATTTGATGGTTCCAAAATCAAATTATTTAGATGCAGTCGCAACTGTTAAATCAAATCATAAAATTAGAATCATTCAAGAATGAAAAAGTTTCTGGTTAAAATATATACGAAATTATTTGGATGGAAATATGACAATTTTCCTGATGTTGATAAGGCAATTGTTCTTATGGCACCGCATACAAGTATGCTTGATTTCTTCTATGGGAAAATGTTTTTTATGTTACATGATGCAAAGCCTTCTTTCTTGATAAAAAAAGAGTCTTTTAAGTGGCCCATAGGACCAATATTGAAAAGAATGGGAGGCGTCCCAGTTGATCGTGGAAATAGAAACGCAATACCTGTAACAATTCTTAAAAAATTTAGAGACAGAGAAAAGTTTTATTTAGTAATAACTCCTGAAGCAACAAGAGAAAAGACGAAAAATTGGAAAAAAGGATTTATTCGAATTGCCAAAGCTGCTGATGTGCCGGTTGTTATTGGTTATCTTGATTGTGAAAACAAGATTTGGGGAGTAAAAGGGCTACTTAATATGACAGGCACTGATGATGAAATTATGGAAAGATTGAAGAAGCAATATACCGGATTAAAAGGAGTAAATCCGGAAAAATTTATGACAGGTTATGAGTAAACTTAAAATCACTTTGTTTCAAACAAATATTATTTGGGAAGACCCTGATTGTAATCTGACGAAACTTGAAAAAGTTTTTGAAGAACAAATAGGGACAGAATTAATTATTTTGCCGGAATTATTTAGCACAGGATTTACAATTAATACTGCCAATTATGCTGAGGACATTAATGGTAAAACAATTTCCCGATTAAAAATGCTTTCATCAAAGTATAATGTTTCTATTTGTGGTTCAATCATTATATCAGAAACAACTGATTTTTATAATCGTTTTTTCTTTGTAACACCAGAAGGGGATTTATTTCAATATAATAAGAGACATCTCTTTCGAATGGGAGAAGAAAACCTATACTATAAACAAGGAATAGAAAAGACTATTATAAATTATAAAGGTGTAAGGATTTTACCATTAATTTGTTACGATTTAAGGTTTCCAGTTTGGAGCAGATATGTTGATGATTATGATTTTTTAGTTTATATTGCTAATTGGCCTGCAGTTCGAAGATTGCAATGGGATACTTTATTAAAAGCCAGAGCAATAGAAAATCAGTGTTTTGTTGCCGGAGTTAACCGAATTGGGGTTGATGGTAGAAATATTATTTATAATGGTGGAACCCAGTTTATAAATCCTGATGGTGAGGTGGTAGTGTGTGCAGATGATAATTCAGAGACGTTTGTTAATCTCACACTAGACCTTGAGAAATGCAAAATTTTGCGCGAAAAATTTCCTGTTTGGAAGGATAAGGATAGTTTTGAAATTTTTATGTAATTATAAAATACAATATTGAATCCCAATTAATACACAAGCACATTGGATTTAGAAACAAGTTTTGTTTTGTTATGACTTTTTAATAATAATTGTGCTTTATAATATATATTTATGTTTATGTACACATTTTTTATTTAATATCTTTGTTTCAGTTTATACTGAATTAATAATTTAAAAATATGGGATTATGAAAAAAGTTTTAATTGCTACAGACAAACCATTTGCCAAAGAAGCCGTTGACAAAATAGTGAAAATAGGAGAGGATTCCGGCGTAGAAATGTTATTATTGGAGAAATATACAACAAAGCAAGAATTGTTGGATGCCACAAAAAATGTTAATGCCGTAATTATCCGCAGTGACATTATTGATAAACAGGTTATTGACAATTCTGAGAACTTAGAAATTGTTGTTCGTGCTGGAGCTGGTTATGATAATGTAGATTTACTGGCGGCTACTGCAAAAAATATTGTAGTAATGAATACTCCTGGACAGAATTCAAATGCAGTGGCCGAACTCGCTCTAGGAATGATGGTATTTATTGCAAGAGGGTGTTTTGATGGTAAGTCAGGTACAGAGATAAGCAAAAAAACTCTAGGAATACATGCATATGGAAATATTGGGAGGTTGATAGCAAAAATTGCTAAAGGTTTTGATATGAAAATTTATGCTTTCGACCCTTTTGTTGATTCTTCTCTAATTGAAAAGGATGGAGTTATTCCTGTTAATTCAGTTCAGGAATTGTATGAAAAATCGCAATATGTTTCATTGAATATTCCGGCTAATGATAAAACAAAAAAATCTATTAATAAAGATCTTTTATCTCTTATGCCAAAGGGAGCATGCTTAGTAAATACTGCAAGAAAAGAGGTGATTAATGAAGAAGATTTGGTTGAGATTATGAGTGCAAGACCAGACTTTAAGTATGTTTCAGATATAGCACCAGATAATGCTGCAGTTTTTGCTGAAAATTATGCAGGAAGATTTTTCTTTACTCCAAAGAAAATGGGTGCACAGACAGCTGAAGCTAATGTAAATGCAGGAATTGCTGCTATTGAACAAATTGTTAAGTTCTTTAAAACCGGAGATGAAACTTTTAAAGTAAATTAATTATTCTTATTCTTATTCTTGAAAAAAAAAGGCTGTCTAATAAACAGCTTTTTTTATATAATTAGTATATGTGAACTTCTGCTGTTGTTATTTTGTTTTTGATATCAATGTCTAAATCGATATAGCCCTTATTCATATTTGATACGCAGTAAGCATTAACAAATTCGTCTAAATTTAGTTGCTGATTTTTTACTGGAGGGAAAAGACTTTGTTGTATCGCTTCATGAATACCACTAGGCATACCATCTGATCCAAAAATCAAATCTTGCCCCGGGATAAATGCGAATTCATCAATCAGCATACGAAAAGGGTTGTTCTGAGAACAGTATTTTACAGGTAATCTGTCGGCATAGATTACAGAATCCATATTAAAATTTGGCTGCATAGAAAGAATTACGTTTAGGTCTTTCGCTTGTTTAGCCATTGCGGGTGTGATGAACTGAGCATGTTCTAACCTTATATTACAATTATAATATTCGTTCCTAAATTCTTTTATACAGTCTAATGCTTGTTTAATTGCAATATCTCCAATACAGTGAATGGCGATATTGGTTTTTTGATTAAAATCTTTTTCAAGCCTCGCTTTTAGTTCACTATTTGTATATGTCAATAAACCTTTAGATCCATTATTATAATTGTCTTCAATTGCTGCTGAACATGCTCCAAGAGCACCGTCGAGAAATAGTTTTATACCACTAACTACAGTTTTTTGATTATTATTTAATTTCTCATATGTGTTATAATTCGTATAGATATCGATATTAAAACTATTTTTATTATTAGAAATGAAGTCAATAATACTTGTATCTGTAACAAACATATCTGATGATTCAAGGATTCCTGATTGTAATTGACTTATATTGTATTCTTTCAACATTTGTTCATCTGTATTGTTTATTCCTGCAAGAAATGAAAAAATGTTCATGATATTTTTTTCTACCCATTCTTGATTATCATTATTTTCTACCCATTCAGGGAATTTTCTAGCTATAAATCTTTCTGCTTTAGTATTAAATACATATTTATGTAAAGAATTATTGCATACTATAATGGGATGACTCAAGTCTTCCAAATCGACTTTACTTATAGTAAAATAGTTATCAAACCATCTTTTAGCGATATTAATTTGTGTAGGAAGTGAATTGCTAAAAAGCTCAAGAGCCTTTGTTTTGTCAGTTATCAAAGAAAGATCGATTGCATCTTTCATTGATGCGTATGCGAAAAAATGATTGTGATTATCTTTTAAAAGAGGAATTTTTGACATATTTAATCCTCATAAATAACATCTATATAGTCTTGTACAACTCCAATAATTCGGAATTCGGTTCTTCGATTCATTGCTCTACCTTCAGGATTGTCGGAACCATCCGGCTTTGAATTGGGAGCAATAGGCTTATCTTCTCCATAACCTTTTGGAATCAATCGGTCTTTAGTTATTCCATTTTCAAATAAATAATTAACAACTGAATGAGCCCTTTTCTGTGATAATAAAATATTACTTTCCTTTGTTCCAATACTGTCTGTGTGAGAACTGATTTCAAGGATTATGTTAGGATAATCTTTCATTACCTTAAAAATCGTATTTTGTAATGTTTTTCTAGCCTCAGGGGTTAAATCTGCACTAGCGAACTCATAATATACATTCTTTACAATAATAGGATCTGTTGGCAGAGTATTAATAATAATTGCATCAAGGATAATCGTATCAGATCTAAATATATTTTTTGTTGTAAAGTCAATTTTTACTTCCATATTGTTAAAATCTTTTACCTTGAGATAGTAATCTTTTCCTTGTTCGAGATTAAAAAAGTAGTATCCAGGTGTTGTATAATCTGTTCTGATAAAAATATCCTGACCATTTTCATTATTTTTCATGAAGAGACTTACTGGGTAATCATATAGTAATTTTATCTGGTCATCTTTATCAGAAATATCTATATTAAGTATCATGTCCATTGTGTAATCTTTATATATGCTGTTAAAAAATGCAGTGTCTGTAATTCCAAATACTTCTCCTTTGGCAGCAATGATAATAAAATCTCTGTAAGTGAATTCATAAATATCATCACAGCAAGATGGGTGTCTTAATGAATATCCTCCTGGACGGTTAGATGTAAAAAAACCTCTACTTCTATTATCATGTAGAACATAATATTGGTCATCAAAACTTGAATTTATTGGTTCCCCGATATTGAAAACGCCTTCCCAGTTTCTAGCTTCTCCGGTTGCCTTAAAAATATCAAATCCTCCGAATCCGGGATGTCCGTTTGAACTAAAATACAGAGTTTTTGTCTCTATATTATAATATGGAGTAATTTCGTCTCCTGGTGTATTTATTTTTCTTCCTAAATTTCTAGGTTCTCTCCACTCATCTCTTCTATTGTCGTAGTATGTAAACCAAAGATCTAGTCCTCCTCGTCCTTCGGGTCTGTCGGAAACGAAATAAAGCATATCCGTATTATTTCTGGATATACCAAGAGTTGGCATAGTACTAATAGTAAATGGGAGGTTAATTATTTCTGGTAATTCTACTGGCACTTGCCATTCATTGTTTTCAAGTCGGGAAACCAATATTTTACATACAGTTTGGTAGGCATAGTTTTTTTCGCATCTTGAAAAATAAAATCTTTTTTTATCAAAAGAAAAAGCTCCATTTCCTGTATGAATTGTATTATGATTAATATTTTCTCCAAACTCTCCTAAAAACTTCCATTTATTATTTATTCTTTGTGCTACGAATAATTTCCTAACAGGAACTTCATCAATCAGTGGATCAAAATATCTTAATTCATCTTCTCTGAGAGACCCGAAAATTAATTTGTCGTCTCCAAAAGGTAATGGAGAGAATTCTATATGAGCTTTATTAACAGCAGTATCTAGTAATGAGACCGCAACATCAGGATTTTCTTGTCTAATCAATTCTATCGATACAATACCTTCAATTAAACTTCTAGCAAGTCTGACAATATCTCTTAAATCACTATCTCTTCTAGCTACCTCGACAAATTTTTCAAAAGACTTTTTTGCTTCGTCGTATTCACCCATAGATTGAAGACATTGGGCATAATAAAATAGGTTTATTTTGTAGTCAGAAGGTTTTGATTCATAGCTTTTTAAGAGAAATTCAGCTGCCTTAGCATAGTTTTTCTCATGTAATAATAATAAGCCAAGTTTACTTTCTATTTTTGCCTTATTTGGTTTTAATTCATTATAAATCTTGTAGTAATCTATTGCAGAGAACAGGTCGCCTGATTTTTCTGATATTTTTGCACTTCTTAGTATTTGAAATGGTCTCATACCTGAGTTCTCTACCTCGTCTTTAATTTCGGACTGGCAATTACATACGACTGTAAAAAAAATAGCCGGAAATAATAATAATATCTTTAATTTAAAATCTATCACAGGGCAAGGCAATTTTTTGAAGACTCTTACTAATATCTTTATATATTATGGATATTTCAAATGCTCCTCTCATATTTGAAGCTTGAACAAGAGGAGAAATATTTATATCATAGCTTAATCCAATTTCAAAATCATAAAAATTCAGGCCTACAAGAAATATTATCGCATCAAAATTATTAATTGAGGTTCTTGTTTGAACCCCAGTAAACATTTGTTCTAGCATGTTCCCCTGAGGTAGGCGATAGTGAATGCTACCTCCGAAGTTAAGATTTCCGGCAGCTTTATGATACATATTTAAAAAATGAACTTTTGAGTAAAAACTTTCTCCGAGTTCAGTCAGCAGATTCGCATGGATAATATATCTGATAGGCAGTATATTATCTTCTCTCAGAAAACTTACTTTTGGCATATTAACATGAAAAAAGCTAACCCCAACAGTAGGAACACTCTTTTCGAGTTTTCTGGAATAAGTTATTCCAAGATTAATATCTCCGTAGTTTATATTTTCATTCCACAAATCAAGCATATTTGGTAAGGAAGAATCAAAAAGACCACTTGTTTCATTAAATTGTGAAGGAAGAGTAATATTATTTAATGAAAAGGACTTTACAACGTAACCCGGCTGTATTCCAAACCCAAAAGTATGCTTATCTCCATAAGTTTTAATGAGATTTATTGAAAGATAGACTTTATTAATATTAAGGTGTGAACTTCCCGATTGGTCATTTACAAACAATAAACCCAGACCGACTTTGCCTTTTTTCATATGAAAAGGTTTGTCTGCAGAGAAAGCTATGGTATTAAATGGTTCTCCTATTGCACTCCACTGTGTTCGGAAATTATTTGCAAGTCTCCAGTTGCCTTCGAAAAAGCCAGTTTCTCCTGGATTTAAAGAAATCGGCGATGCGTAGAATTGGCTAAAATGAATATCTTGTGCAAATAAACTACCTGAAAACCTGGTTAGTATCAGAAAAGTAACTATAAATATAATTTCTTTTTTCAAGGCTTTTTATTTTTTTAATTACTTCAAATATACTATTTTTGTTAATAATGCAAAACATATTTAAAAATTATATTTCTTTTATATGAATCATTCTGTTTGCTGCATTTTTCGCCCTTTACACTTGTCTTTGATATTGAGTTTTTTATTATTTGGAAATCTTATTGCAAAATCACAGCCAGTTGCAGCCTTTACACCTTCTGTTACTGAAGGTTGTGCAGGGATAAGTATTAGCTTTAATAATCAAACAACGAATTGCACAGGTAATGTAACATACTTGTGGGATTTTGGAGAAGGATCTCAATCTACTCAAACTAATCCAGTATTATTTTTTAGTAATGGTGGTACTTTTAATGTTAGTTTAACTGTTACTTGTGACAATGGATCAGATGTAGCAATTGTCCCTATAACACTATATAATATTCCTAATTCAGATTTTTCAGCAACACCTTTGTCCGGATGTAACCCGCTTACAGTTAACTTTACAGATAATTCTGTTTTGGGAGACGGAAACCTAAACAGTTGGCTTTGGTATTTTGGTGATGGCAATACTAGTTCTTCTCAGAATCCTCAGCATACATATGTTAATAGCAATAAATGGACGGTAAGTTTGAAAGTTACAGATACAAATAATTGTAGTAGTACAAAGATTGATTCTGCATTAATTGCTGTTGCAAATCCTCCTGTTGTTAGTTTTACTGCAGATGTAACTGAAACTTGTCAAGAGTCTCTGCTCGTGAATTTTACTCCACAGGTAAGTACTTCTTTTGGAATATCATATACTTATTATTGGGATTTTGGAGATGGAACAAATAGTACCCAGTCAAATCCACAAAAAACTTTCACGACTGGCGTATATACAGTTAGTTTAAAAATTACTGATGCTTATGGTTGTGAAAATACATTTGAACGAGAGGATTATATAAAAGTAGTTGAACCTGTTGCTGAGTATCGCATATTAGATGGAACAAATGTGCTAACAGGAAATACTGTTTGTAAAAATAAAACTTTATATTTTGAGAATTTAACAGGATATTCTTGTAGATGGATTTTTGGTTCATATCAAACTACTAATAATCCTGCCAGCTTTATTTTTCCAAACCCAGGAAATGTTACAGTAACTTTTATTATTGATCCGGGTGGTATTTGCGCAGATACTACTGTTATAAATCTTTTCGTTGAGGAAGTAATTGCAAGTTTTGTAACTACTCCGACACCACCATTATTTTCTTGTAATACTCCTTACGAAATTTCTTTTTCAAATCAATCCTCTGATAATGCTGTTAATTTTTATTATGTCTTCGGAGATGGTCAATCATCAACAAATCCTAATATTTCACATTCATATATGTCTCCTGGAGTATATTATCCTGCCTTAACAGCAACTTCTGCCAATAATTGCTCTCATACTTTTGTGGGTCCTCCGGTTACAATTAATACACCTAGTGTTGATTTTGTTGTAAATCCAATTTCAGGATGTGCACCATTAGAAATATTATTTGAATACACCGGTACTACTCCGATTGGAGTAATTAGTAATTTCCATTGGGATTTTGGTGATGGCAATGAAATAACAGATGGTATGCAGGTGAGTTCACACATTTATAACACACCCGGCACATATGATGCGATTCTTTACGTCACTGATAATAACGATTGTACAGGTTTAGCGACTTTAGAAATTAATATTGGAGAAGTCCATATCCCAAATATTGACGTAGTAACATATGAAGATCACTTACCTTTAATCAGCATTTGGCCAAATCTAAACTTATGTGCTCAGGATTCTGTAGAATTGTATTTATGGGACTTTAATTTACCTAATTTCGGAGATTATGAATTTATATGGTATATTGATTCGGTAGAACATTTCGTAGAGGACGAATACATGGTATGGAAATTTGATGAGGATACAGGATTTGTTACTATTCATATGATTACGAATAATAACGGATGCAGAGATACAATTTTATGGGATATATTATATATTTCAGGTCCCATTATCCAAAGCATACAAAAAACTTATGATTGCGAAAATACTTTGGATTATGATTTTACCGTCAATCATATTATTGGAGATAGTTTTGATTGGTTTGCCTATTATATTGAAGCTGGACAAAGATTCGATTTATTTCAAAATCTTAATACTCCTGATGATAGCTGGTCGGTAATATTTCCTCAGCCAGGTGAGTATTGGGTTCAAGTTATTGCATATAGTGATACAACAGGATGTGAGTTTATAGATTCAATAAAGATTAAAACAGCAGATATTCAGGCAATTTTTGCAGTTATTAATCCTGCCCAATGTGTCGATGATATTATTACTTTTAATGGCAGTTCTTCGATTGATGCCGTTGAATATATGTGGGTTTATGGCGATGGAAATCAAAGTGAATGGACAAATAATCCAGCTCAGCAATATGCTTATTTAAATGTTGGCGACTTCGAAGTTGTTTTATATGTTCGCGATGCACAAGGTTGTATCGACTCAATGTCAGACTCCATAAGTATTTTAGGTCCTGAAATAATAATAGATGTCTCTGAAGTATATGGTTGTAATACTTTAGAAAATGTAGTTTTTACAGATATGTCTTTACCTGCGGGAAATATTGAATTTGTTTTATGGGAATTCCCGGGAGGAAATGTTTACGGCTCTCAGGTTACACGTTCATTTCTTCAACCTGGAACTTATTCTGTTACTGTTACTGTTCGTACTTATGATGGATGTATTACTACCAGAATTTTTGAAGACCTAATTACTGTTGCAAATGTTTTTGCAGATTTCACAGCTGAAAGTCATACTGGCTGTGTTGGTGATGATATGTACCCAATATCTGTTTTACAAAACCCTGATTTTATTTATACTTGGCATTTTGGAGATGGAGAATTAAGTAATGATATGAGTCCTACTCATCAATATTCAAATGGAGGAATATATGACGTAAGTCTTCATATATCAGATGGAATTATTTGTGAAGCAAGTGCAGTCATTCCAGACTTTTTTACGATTGAACAAGTTTCAGCATCATTTTTACTTCAAAGTCCGGTAATTCCTTGTTGGCCTGCAGATCCAGGGATACAGTCTGCTGTAACAATCCTTCCAAATGATACACAGGTTTCGTTTTTATGGGATATGGGGAATGGAGATACTCTAATTGTAGCTGAGCCGGAGTATTTGTATTTTGCTCCAGGAAACTATACAATTGATTTAAATGTAACAACTGCATTTGGCTGCACTTCAGCTTACTCTCAAGATTTGCTTGTTCAAGGACCTTACGCTCAATACATTATTTCCAATGATAGTGTTTGTTTGGGAGAAGAAGTAAGTTTTCAGATTATTAATCAGCAGGAAGTTGAAAGTTTTATGTGGATATTTATGGATGGTGCAACATCAGAAGATGAAATCGCGTCGCATGCTTATTCTGTAATTCCACCAATAGGTTATTATAACGCTTATCTTGAACTTACAGCAGGGGAGTGCAAGCCATCTATTCCTATTAGAATTTGGATATTTAATGTAGTCGCGAATTTTATGATTACTAATATTGAAGAGAATGAGGAGATATATTCGGCATGCAGTCCTTTTGATGCAAAATTCAAAAGTTTTTCGGAAAATGATTCTCTTCGTTTCTGGTTTATTAATAATAACCCTTATGGTTCTGGAGAACCAATTGAAGAATATTCATTTGTTAATAATACTCAAATAAGCACTAATAATGAAATTAAACTCATTGTTAATGATATTAACATGTGTGCAGATACAATGATTAAAGTTTTTACAACTCATCCTTTACCTATAGTTACTGTCTCTAACGATACAATTGTATGTTACCCGAATGATGATGATATTGGATTTCGTTTGTTTGCCTCAGGTGGTGTCAATTATAATTGGAGACCAAATATGTATATTATGACAAGTGTTGATGATCAAAACCCATTAGTGAGACCTGAAGCTAATATTACATACTATGTTGATGTTTATACTCAACATAATTGCTATGGTATTGACTCCATAGAGGTTTTAGTGCAGGATTTTCCTGACATAATATTATTCCCTGAAAGTGATACAATTGTTATTGGAGACACTGTATTTATATCTCTTGATGCATTACAGGATAATCTTACGTATTCGTGGACACCCCAAAATTATGTATCGTGCTTTGATTGTCCTGAACCATATATACATCCTATGAATTCTGATAGATATACCCTTACTATACAAGACAGTCTCGGATGCTATAGATATCACTATTACGTAGATATTGTTGTAATTGAGGAATATACACTTGACTTACCAAAAGCATTTACTCCTTTGGGTCATGAGAATAATCAAAAAGTTTATGTTCGTGGATTCGGAATTAAAAATCTAATTCAATTCAGAATTTATAACCGATGGGGAGAAGAAGTGTTCTACACAGATGATATTCATACAGGATGGGACGGTTATTACAGAGGTGAACTCCAAAATATTGATTCATATGTTTATTTTGTTGAAGTGGAAATGTGGGATGGTAGAATATTAACTAAGAAAGGGAATATTTTATTAATGAAGTAAACATTATAATTATCTGTGTGATTCTATAATACTGAAATTCCTTAGTATGCTATTACCATTGTTATCAATTAGTTTAAGATTGTAATCCCCTATAGGAAGTTTTATAGATGTTTCATGAAAGTTTATTGTTGAGGTATAATAATCTTGGTCAATATGCCAATAAATTATTGCATTAGGATTGCTGTGTTTTACTCTAAATATTACGCCAAGTGTATCTCCTGATATTTCAACAGGGAGTATTATTTTAGCAAGATTATTAGGATAAACTACATCCATTATTGCAGAACTTTTATTTTCGGAAATTTCTGAACACGACTCATATAAGTCTGGAATTTTCTTATACTGTGGGTTTTTAAGTATATAATAATACTCCATGATAGGTGGTAAAACGAAATAAGATACCTCCAACATTTTATCTCTCTGGTAGCAATCGGCATTAACTCTATATTTCCCTGTTTCATCTAGATGTATTAACTTGTGATATTGACACATTTCTGAATTGATACCTGCTTTTGGAATATATATGCTGTCTTTTTCGTGGCAATATTCTCCGGCAAGTTGTCCGCTTATTTTGCACACAGCTGCAATTTCCATGTCATCGTATGGCATTTCAAACCAGATTTTGTATTTCGGCAATGTATTGATAACATCAAAAAAAACTGGTGCAGCTAGCCTTATTCCTATAATTCCAGGTTTTGGTTCTCCCGTAGCATTTCCAACCCAAACACCAACTACGTAATCTGGACTTAGTCCAATTGTCCAAGCATCTTTATATCCAAAACTGGTTCCTGTTTTCCATGCAATCTTCTGTCGTGATGAGAAAAATTGCCATCTGCTTTCTTGTTCAGGTCTTTGAACTCCAGTAAGAGTCTTAAAACAATGCCATATTGCGCCAGCTGATAAAAAATCTGTTGGTTTAATTCTGTTTTTAAAATGCTTGGAGTTATCTTCGCTCTTAACAATTTTAGCTCTATTCCAAACATTTGTTGAATAAAGGGAATTGTGAGAATTGTAATAAGCCAAACTCTGTGCCATTGATGCATATGAATTACATACTTCCCAGAGGCTAGCTTCTGCACCACCAAGAATTAATGAAAGTCCGTAGTGTTCAGAAGACTTGTTGATGCCTTTATAACCAGCAGACTGAAGTATGTGAATAAATTTTCCTATTCCATATGACTGAAGCAGTCTGACAAATGGTATATTCAATGATCTGGTTAGAGCTTCATCTGCCATAACTGCACCATCATATTTTTTGTCAAAATTTTCAGGCATAAAACCGCTTATTCTAGTTGGCGTATCCGGTAGAAGGCTTGATGGCAGAATCAAACCTTCACTAAGCATGGCTGTATAAAGAATTGGCTTTAATATACTTCCTGTACTTCTTCTGGCTATTATCATATCTACATCTTTAGCCTCTGTGTTTGATAAAAAATTTGCATTACCGATATATGCTATTACTTCGTTAGAATTTATGTCGAGGACCAAAATTGCAATATTGTTAATATTGTTTGTTTTGTACTTTTCGTTATAATTATCTGCAATTTTGTTTAGTTTCTTCTGTAAATCCAAATCAATATAAGTTCGAATTTTACCTTGTAATTCTTCTTTTGATAACTCATTTCTTATACGGTGAAGCAGATGATATGCATAAATGGGGTAAGGTTTTGGATTGACAGGTATTTCTTCAAGTATTGATAACTCATATTCTGTTTTGCTTATATGTTTTTTTTGATACAATTTGAATAATAATCCATCTCTTTTTGATTTAAGAATTTCTCTGTTTTTCCCGGTATGAATCATTCCTGGACTGTTTGGAAGTACTGCAAGCATTGCATACTCAGCTAAGCTTAAATCATCGGGAGTTCTTCCAAAGTATCGCCAACTTGCAGCTTCAATTCCTACAACATTCCCTCCAAAAGGTGCATGGGAGGCATAAAGACAAAGAATTTCCTTTTTGCTGTGTTTAATCTCGAGGCGCAAAGCAAGAACAATTTCTACTACCTTCTCAAAATATGTTCTGTTCTTATTTTTCCTCATAAGTCGGATGGTTTGCATACTTATTGTACTTCCTCCGCTTTTTATTTTTTTGTTACTTAGGTTTATTTTTAATGCTCTAAGCATAGCCAATGGATCAATACCCGGATGATAAAAGAAACGTTTATCTTCAAATTCAGTAAGACATAGGATATATTTCTCATTCAAGGATTTAGCTTCAGGAAAACGCCACTGACCGTCTTCTGCAATCATTGCTCCAAGTAATTGATTGTCTCTGTCAAGAATAACTACACTATAAGGGTCATTAAAAAGTTTATCTGGAATTGAAAATAGAAAACTAAAAATAATACTTGTCCAAAATAAAGTAATTATTACTATAACTACTTTTGAAGTTAATCTCTTTGGTATAATATTTTTCAATTGTCTTGTTGATTGGTATTAACTTACAAAACTAGTTGTTTCTTATTTTCAGAATTTCTTTCTTAATTTTATTAGTTAAATCATCACTTGCAGGCACTAAAGGCAGTCTTAAATTGTTTTGGATTATTCCTGTTTCCGACATGAAAGCCTTTACTCCTGTAGGATTACCTTCTGCAAAAAGTAATGAAATGCTATTAAGGTATTTATAATGAATTTTTGACGCTTCAGTAAAGTTTCCAATCAAAGCAAGTCTTATCATTTCTGACCAGTCTTTAGGGTAAGCATTCCCAAGTACAGATATAACTCCTTGTCCGCCCACAGAAATTAGGGGTAGACTAAGAGCATCATCTCCGGAAATGACATGAAAATCATCGGGTTTATTATTTATAATTTGCATCATCTGGTCGAGATTTCCTGATGCTTCTTTAATTCCGGTTATATTATTGAAATTGTTAGCTAATTTAATTGTTGTTTCAGCAGCGATATTAACAGAAGTTCTCCCGGGAACATTATAAATCATAATTTCAACGGGACAATTATTTGCAATCATAGCAAAATGTTCATAAAGACCTTTCTGATTAGGTTTGTTATAGTAAGGACTAACGCATAAGATTCCATCAATCCCACTAAAATCAGTTTTTTCTATAGTATCAATAACAACTGCAGTATTATTACCGCCCAAACCCAATAATACAGGAACTCGTCCATTAATTTCTTTAAGTGAAAAGTTAAGCAAGTCTTTTTTCTCATTTTCTGAAAGACAAACTGCTTCAGAAGTAGTTCCCATAATTAAAATATAATCAACTAAGTTCTCGATAAGATTATTTATTACATTTTTCAATGCATCAAAATCAATCTTGTTCGATTTTGTAAATGGAGTAATCATTGCTACACCCGTTCCTTTAAAAATATAGCTCATAACAATTATTTATTTATTTATTTATTTATTTATCATTTTCAAATAAACTGTGACTTGTTCTATAAAAAAACTTAATGAAGAATAAGGTTTTAATTCTAACATTAAATCATAACAATTAGGTTCTGTGAGAGGCTTTCTTCCAATTTTAAAACCGGCTTGAGAAATGGCGGTTACAAATTTTAAAGGTAAGCACTCTGTTAATTGTAAATCAATTAGAATGTCATATCTTGGTTTTACAAAATCTTCAATTGCGTCAAAATTTGGTTTCCCATACCAATTAACATCTTTTCGGCAGAAAAACCTATGTTCTTTTGGCTGAATATGAAAACTTTCAAGCTCTTTAATATCTGCATAACCAAGAGTTAGCACATTTATATTTATACTTTTTAATTGCTGGGTAAAGTTTTTTATCAGTTTAAAATCATCCTCATTCACAACTTCATAAATAATCCCGATTGATTTAGCATCGTTTAAATTGCAAACAACAGTTTCAGAGTAACTGCAGCGTATATCTTTTCTTAATTTATTTTCTGCAATTTTATTTTTTATTTTTTTTATTATTCCCACATTGTTTTTTTTTACAAAATTGCAAATATTATTTTATTAAAAAAAATTATGAATAGTAAATAGGAGTGGTTTAGCTTTTTATTTTGCTATATAAACACTTGTTAATTTGTTTATTTTATCATATTCTATCAGATAAGAGTTTGTCTCTAGTTCTGAAACTATTAATTTGTAAGCATTTTCTGCTTTAAGGTCTTCGTACATTGAGTTTGTAAATGATGATGTGCTTTGATAATTGAATACTAATCCTTCTGAAGATGTAAGATTGGCTTTATGAGAATACTTTTCTCCTTTGTCAATAAATGTACTTTCATAAATATATGAAATATTGTCAAGTTTAAATAAGCATTTTATAATCACTTCAAAAGTTTTCTCATTCCCATCACGCTTAAGGTTTTCATCCCGAATCAGACGGATATTATCTCCTATAACATATTCGTCTCGATTCATATAGTCTGAATATAATTCAGCAAATCTATCATCAGTATTAGTACGTGGATTATTGTATTTATTTGATACTATCATACATTCGGTTAGAGCATTGATTAGCATTATGAATTTATTGTCTCCTCCACCAATTCCAATTAAATACTTTTCCTGATTCTTAATATTAATAGAGGTTTGACAATCGCTAATATCTAAATTTCTTTTTTGTGGGAATTCTTGAGCCCTAACAGCAGCAGAAAGCATAATGCAAATCGAATAAATAATTATTGTTTTCATAGTTTTTTTTGCTAAAGAATAAAATGAATTATTGAGTTAAAGTTATGTGCTTCTACAAAAATAATAAATAATCTTACATATTATTATTTAAAAGTTTAAAATCAGCAATAACAATAGCCGCTATTGCTTCAATTATGGGAGGAACTCTTAAGGCAAAACATGCGTCGTGTCTGCCTTCTATTATGAATTGCTTCATATTATTCGAATTCATATTGTAAGTTAGCTGAGGCTTCCCAATACTTGCAGTTGGTCTGATATAGGATCTAAAAAATATTTCATTTCCATTGGTAATCCCGCCGTTAATTCCCCCTGAATTATTGGTCTTTGTATGACCTTTAGAATTATAATATAAGTCGTTGTATTCAGACCCTCTCATTGTTGAAGAATTAATACCCATTCCAAATTCAATAGCTTTTACTCCGGGTATTGAGAATATTGCTGCAGATAAATTTGATTCAATGCTATTAAAAAATGGTTCTCCCAAACCTGCTTGAACATTTTTAACAGTGCATGAAATTACGCCTCCTAATGAATCTTTATCTTTAATAACCTCATCAAGCAATTTTTCGTATTTTTTTTCTCCTCCAATTTGTTCAATAACAGCAGTAATTTTTACATCTTTTATAAGTTTTCTTGCAATAACACCGGCTGCAATAATTGGCAATGTTAGCCTGCCAGAAAAATGTCCACCACCTCTTGGATCATTATATCCTGATGACTTTATAAATGAAGTATAATCTGCATGACCTGGTCTGAAGAACCCATCAAATTCATACTCGCTCGAATCAATATTTTTATTTTCGAAGCAAATTAAAATCGGAGCTCCGGTTGTGTAATTATTGTAAACTCCACTTTTGATAATTGGGATATCAGATTCTTTCCTTTTACTTGTGCCTTTTTTTCCGGTTGACCTTCTATTAATTTCAGTTTCAAAATCTTCGGGAGTTAAAAGTATTCCAGGTGGGCAAGAGTCGATAATAACTCCAATTTCAGGACCATGCGATTCTCCATATATAGACACTCTGAAAACTCTTCCAAAACTATTCATAAATGCTATTTTTAAATATTTCTAAATCATTAAAAAAAGTAGGATATGACTTTGTTACACAGTTTTTATTGTCAATCGTGATATTAGTGCCTGAACATACTGCTAAAATGCTAAATGCCATTGCAATTCTATGATCATTATGAGTACATAGATTTGCAGGAATTATTTTTTTATTACCATGAATATAAATATTATTGTCATCTATTGAAATATTAATTCCGACTTTGTTCAGTTCGTTTTGCATAACTTCTGCCCGAGAAGACTCTTTAAACATCAATCGATTAGAACCTTTTATTTTCGACACCCCATCAGCAAATATTGCTAGAATTATTAGTGCTGGGATTAAGTCTGGACAGTCAGTAGCATCAAAATAAAAACTCTCAATCTGTGACTTTTTAATTTTAAGAGTATTTTTGTTCCATTGATTGTAAATTTTAAGATTATTAAGTAAATCTATAATTTTTCTATCTGGTTGATAAGACTGCATACTTAATCCCAATATACTGATTTCACCACAAATTGCAGCAGCAACAATAAAAAATACTGATCCGCTCCAGTCACCTTCAACATGAAAAAAACCGTGTTGGTATTTCTGATTTCCATAAATATCAATATTTAATATGTTATTATCAAATGCATAATCAATACTAATACCAAAGTCCCTCACTGTTTTTATCGTGAGTTCTATATATCCTTCGCTTACAGGGTTATTGATAATCAATTTACTGTTATGAGTTAATAATGGAAGGGAAATTATTAATCCTGAAATCAATTGCGAACTAATGCCTCCTTCAAAATGATAATGTCCGGGCTTTAAACCTGATTTTTCGAAATAAACTGGAACTTTTTTCTCATTAGATTCGTAACTACATCCCATTTTTTTTAGAATTTCAAATCCAGATGCAATAGGTCGTTTAAGGAGTGTTCCAGAACCATTAAGGACAAAAGGTTCGCATGAAAGACAAGAAACAGGAGTAAATAGTCTTGCACATAAAGCAGATTCTCCACAAAATAGTTCCTTTATAGGATAAAAATTCCCATTAACAGAAAGCGATGAACCTGAACCCGAAATCTCAGCCCCAAAATTACTAACAATTTTTCTTGCAATATGCACGTCATCAGACTCTCCGATATTATATAATACAGATTGTCCTTTAGAAAGCATTGCGCAACATAAAAGCCTTTGTTCATGACTTTTGGATGGATTTGCCTTTATTGAGTTACTTGAAATATTAGTTCTCATTTTAGATTCACATTTGCAGAGTCTTGTTAAAGTTTTACGTTTTGTGGATCTCTAAGAATTTCCATTATCTCATCCTGACAACAAGTTCCCTTAGGATTCATTGTCCTACACTCATCTCCGGTACAAGCACTGGTCATATCTTTGATGTCCTGAAGATTTTTTGCTCCTTTGCTGATAGCAACTCGAATCTCTGATTCATATATGCTTTTGCAATAACAGATTTTTATGTCTTTTGTCATCAAGTTATTCTATTAAATTATTTGTAGATTTTTAAGAATTGTTCTTCTAATTCATCGAATTGAATATTTTGTATATGTGCTTTCCCAACGCCTTTTAAAAATACGAAATTGATTGATTTTTTGTCTTTCTTTTTATCATTTCTTATTAGTGAAAAATGATTATTATTCAAATTTATTTTTGTGTCATATTCATAACAGCTTATTAGATTTTTAATGTCTCTTTTATCAGTTAAACTTAATAATCCTGTTTGCAGAGATAAATCAGTTGCAATAATCATCCCTTTAATTATTGCTTGTCCGTGCATAATTTTATCATAAGTTTCTATAGCGTGACCAAAACTGTGTCCGAAATTTAGTATATGTCGATAGTTATTATCAAATGGATCTTTAATAATTATATCTTTTTTGATTGAAATACACGTTTTAACAATACTTAGTAATAATTCATCATTTCGTTTATTTAAAATCTCTTTCTTATTATTCAATAAGGTATCGAATAAACAATTTTTTGTAATCAAGGCATATTTTAAGACTTCTGCTAAACCACTTTTGAATTCATCTTTCTCAAGCGTTTTCAATAAACCAATATCACATATTACAAATTCAGGTAGATTAATAAGCCCTGCGAAATTCTTGTTAGAATTTAGATTAACTCCATTTTTGCCTCCAATTGCAGCATCAACCTGAGCAAGTAAAGTTGAAGCAATAAGTCCGTATGGAGTTCCTCTCATGTATATACTTGCAGCAAATCCAGCGATATCACACACAACTCCTCCGCCAAAGCCAATAATAATACTTTTTTTATCTACCCCCATATTGATGAATTCATTTAGAATCATTTCAATACGACTGATATTTTTCTCTTTTTCTCCCGGTGCTATGATTATTTTACTGTAATTTCCGAATATAGGCTTATATAGTCTATAAACATTTTCATCACTGATAATCACGGCTTTTCTATCTCCGATTAAATTTTTTATAAAATCAGTATTATTACATAATTTTATGTCCGTAAAGATTTCACAGTTCTGTTCTATTGCAATTTTATGTATTTCTTTCATCTCACTATATTCTTCATTCAATAATTTGATATTTATTTTTTGATTTTTCCAGTGAAGCTGCATTGAAATGCCACCATTCTGTTCTGGAAACTGTGAATCCTGCCTCTTCCATTATTTGAAAAAGTAAAAACCTATTATTTGCTTGATCTTCAGTTAATTCTCCCGATTCTAGATGCTTTTGTGTATATCTTGGGAAAGCAATTTCTCCAAAATAGTCGAATTCTGTTCCCATATCTAATGCCTGTCCATCTGTGTCTGCAATTGTAAGATCAAGTGCCATTCCGTAATTATGAATTGACCCTCGTTCTGGATTGGCAACATACCAGTGTTTTCGTGATTCCGGGACATCTAGAGCATTCCACATAATCCGTTGAACACGTAATGGACGGGCTGCATCAAAAATAATAAAGGTATAAGCGGGAAGTTCTCTTTGAAGTAAGCTATATGCAATTATAAGTTTATCAGCACATTCCTTTTGAACATAAGCTTTTGTAAAGTCTCCGTATGCATTGAAGCCGAAAAAATTGTCTTCAGTTGCATATTTTAAATCAATTATTAACTCTGGGATAAGTTTATGCAGGTCGATAAGTCCCATTTTTATTAGTTCTCGTTCGGTTTCAGAAAGGTTTTCTTTCGGTTCAAATATTTCAATTGTAATCTGTTTAATCTTTTCTGCTGGTATAAGTTCATGTTCTTGCTTACATCCAAGTAAAAAGAATATGAAAACGATTATCAAAAATCTATATAATTTGCTTATCATCAAAACCGGTAATTACTGTCACAAATCTACAATAATTCTTTGAGAGTAAAGAATCTGATTTCTAGTTTATAAGGTATCGTTATTTTTTTTGCTATTAAGTGTACTTACGCCATAATTAAACCAACAATCTGTTAATATTGTGAAAAAATTGTTTTCTAGTACAAAACATTAGTTTTATTATATTGTTTATCAGGTAAATTGTAATTTTGTGGGATTGAAAAAATAATGTTATGCAAAAAAAGATTATTGATAGGGAACATGTTGTTGTAAAATTTGCCGGAGATTCAGGAGATGGCATTCAGTTAAGTGGTTCACAATTGTCTGATACCAGTGCAATGGTAGGAGAGGATGTAAGTACTTTTCCTGATTACCCTGCAGAAATACGAGCACCTCAGGGTTCAATTGGAGGAGTGTCTGGTTTTCAATTACATTTTGGTAAAAAAGTTTATACTCCCGGCGACGAATGCGACTTTTTGATAGCTTTTAATCCTGCTGCACTTAAAACCAACTTCAAATGGGTCAAAAAAGGAGGAACAATAATTATTGATAAAGACAGCTTTACAGAAAGATATATGGAAAAAGCAGAACTGACTCAATCAGATATTGATAGTATAGCTCAAAATTTTAACTTTATACAGACTCCAATTACTTCTCTTACTCAGGAAGTCTTGAAAGAAAAAAACTTTGATCAGAAGACTATTTTAAGAACCAAAAATATGTTTACTCTGGGAATTGTTTTTAATATCTTCAGCTATCCATTAGATTATACAAATAGTTATCTTGAGACAAAATTCATAAATCGTCCTGACATAGCTGAGGCTAACAAAGAAGTATTACTTGGAGGTTTTAACTATGCCCATGCTATACAGTTGCTACCCTCATATAGAGTAGAACAGTCTATTATAGAAAAAGGCGTTTACAGAAATATAAATGGTAATGTTGCCACGGCGTGGGGACTACTAGCTGCAGCAGAAAAGGCAGGGTTAAAATTCTTTTTAGGTTCTTATCCAATAACTCCAGCCTCCGAGATTCTTGAAGAGATCTCTAGAAGAAAAGATATTGGAGCAAAAGCCTTTCAAGCCGAGGATGAAATTGGAGGAATAGTGTCGGCAATAGGTGCTGCTTTTGCCGGAAATCTTGCAGCAACTTCTACCTCCGGACCAGGACTAGCACTAAAGACAGAAGCAATTGGTCTTGCTGTTATGACTGAATTGCCGCTTGTTATTATTGATGCACAACGTGGAGGACCTTCTACAGGCTTACCAACGAAAACAGAGCAGGGAGACCTACTCCAAAGTATTTTTGGAAGAAATGGAGAAAGTCCTGTTCCTGTTATTGCTGCAAGTTCTCCATCTGATTGTTTTCATTATGCTTACATGGCAGCTAAGATTGCTCTTGAACATATGACACCTGTAATTTTGTTAACCGATTCATATTTGGCAAATGGATCTGAACCATGGAAAATACCGAAAATGATTGATTTACCACAGATAAGTACCAAAATTGTTTCTTCGAAATCAGAAGAATATAAACCCTATGTTCGTGACGAAAACTATGTGAGGAATTGGGCAATCCCCGGAATGAAATCATTTGAACATAGAATTGGAGGTCTAGAAAAAGCCGAAATTACTGGTAATGTGTCATAT
>OBJA01000079.1_pt1 | contig 98666 bp, 65 predicted proteins | sample 1519751 | NCBI WGS metagenome assembly OBJA01 (sample SAMEA3881238, study PRJEB22517) | soil metagenome | biome: lake sediment; feature: soda lake sediment; material: sediment, water from around vicinity | place: India | collected 2013-12-23 | depth 3 m | reverse complement strand
CTTGCTCTGATGTTGTCCCGTATACAGAGTTGTTTCATAGATCAGAAAATAATCCATTTACAGCATTTCTAATTCCGCATGGTAAAACGGATAAATTATAATCATTCGAACCTATAATCTCAGGATGTGCATTCCATCTTGGATGTTCTTCTGTATCGCAGATTCCTCCAAAAACGTAATCAAGCTGCCGACATGATTTTAACATTGTACCTATATCCCAGAAATATGCATGATAATTTAAGATTAAATAGTTTTGGAGTTCTTCCCAATCCTGTACAGTTGGGACTTTCCAGCCCTGAGGACACAAGTTAGGATGTACTGCAGCAAACCAGTTATAATAAGCTCCAAAATCATCACTATTATTGATATCGTCATCTAGCCATGAATACGCTGGAAAAGTTGCAGCCATCCAGTCGGCTGGATTTGATTCGTTTTCAATGATTGTCCCTGTATTGAGGTTCATTGTACGTAGATTTTCTGCCATCCAGCATTGAGTGCCGATTCTAACAGTAGGATAGAGGTTTTCATCAATATCCTGAATGTTCGGGTATTCACTACATGGCTGTCCATCGTTCCATGCTGCATTAAATTCTAGCTGAGGACCATAATAAATATCTTCACTATTCTTAGCATAGGATCGCACAAAATATTGAACTCCTTCAGATAATCCTGTCATTTCACTAATATAATCACCTATACCTTCTCCGTCATTAGTAATGCCCTCATTGGTAAAATAATCAGGCAAATTAATTGTACTCCAAACTATTCCTTTTTCTGTGACTGGAGACAAACCTTCACTAATAACATTTCCGCCAGATATTGCAGATGCAGGCGTTATATCGCTAACCGGCTTTGTTATAATAACAACATCATTTGAAGCTGTTGAATCTGCAATGCATCTTACTGAAAAACCTGTTCCATAGTTTAATTCAATAAGGTTAAGAGCTTCACTATCAAAGTTTGCTATGTAAGAATATGTTTCGTTTTGACTACTCGAGTTACTACAAGCAAAATAAGCATATCGATTGTATCCATAAAAGTCTCCGTTTGAATTTCTGTGACCGGCAGGTACTGCAGAAAAACCACTTTTATTGTTAGCTCCAATATTTGGAGCTCCCCAAGCACCTGGGAATTCGGGATAGGTTCTTATCATTTTCATCTTTCCTCCTGCAATATTGTTATTTCCTTGAGCATCAGGGTCGAGGTAAGTGATTAAGTTTGTCCAATCGTTCATGCTAGGTATTCTCCATCCCTGTGGACATAACCCTCGATGGTCATCAATTGCGAACCAATTATATAAGTATCCATAATAAATAGCTATTTCTTCTGTATAATCAAGTCCATCAATATGCCATTCATATATTGATGAAAATGCACCTACTGAAGTTGATGACCAGTTTAATGGAGAATAGAAGAAATCTAATTCATCTCCATTGTTATATTTCTCAGTTCTTAAATTTTCAGCCATCCAGTGCTGATCGCCAATAAGTACAGTGAGATATTCTATATCATCAATGTCCGTAATGCGAGAATACATTGTTTTAAATTCAAATTGATCTCCGTAATAAGTATCAGAATCTGTTGTTACAAAAGAACGAACAAAATAAATGGTGTTAGCTTCAAGTCCATTAATGCTACAGATAAAAGTTTCTGAAATTCTGCTGACATTTAGTTTTCCTTCATTGTTATTTATATCTGGTTCAGGACTAGTGCTCCAAACTACACCCGTTTCGCTAACAACATTATAGAATTCGCAGCTTACTGTTCCCCCCGTAACAGCAGAGTTCTCTGTGATATCTCTAACTGGTATTGTTTTTACCACAGGATCTCCGCGATGTTTAATACATCTAATGCTGAGAGCGTCTTGGGAGCCATTTTCCGATCCGTAATTATTTATATGTGCTTCTGTTGAGTTATGAGTAAAAGATACGGCTTTATTTGAATAAGGGCTAACTATTGTGCTAGACCAGAAAAATGCATCTGCCTCTTCACCTGATGGTAAACCGTAGAAATATCCTGATGAACCTTGATATCCTGCAGGTTGAGCAGAAAAGCCAATTAAATCGCTGGCTCCTGAGTTTGGATCCGCCCAATGACCATCTCCACCATAAGAGATTGATTTTAAATTACCCCCGGCAACTGAAGAACCCCCAACATAGTCAAACAAGTTCTGCCAATCATTAAGTAATGGAATTCTCCAGCCTTGAGGACAAGGATTACGAAAATAATCATTTATTGTTGAGTGGGAGTACACATATCCAAATTGTGATGCATTAATTCCTGGAACTGGATTTGAAGTGTAAAAACTAATTCCTTTAACTTCCTCATGATGATTATCATTAGGATTAAAAAATATCATTTCACAGCCTGTGTTAAATGCTGTTACACTTAGATTTTGAGCCATCCACCAGTCTTCTCCTGCTTCAATAATCCGATAGCGGTTGTTTTGTATATCATATAAACTATAAGTGTGAAAACTTATCTCGTCACTATAAATCAAGCCATTGATATTTTCAGTAAATGCTCGCACAAAATATTCTGTATCAATATTCAACTCGAGAAATGTGTGAGTATATAATCCTGGCTCTGAAATCAATTCAACAAAAATATCATCATATTCATCAAGGCTTGGTTCAGTATTTTGAGATATTACGAAACCTCTGGAAATGATTTCAGCCAAAGGATCCTCATCATCAAACATAACAAAAGCAGTTAAATTTATCGAATCAAAGACTTCTATTGTTTTTATTTCAGGCTTAGAAATGTATGGAAGACCTTCTGTCCAGACACATCTGACTGATAATCCAATTGTTGGCGGGGCATAAGCCGTAAGATACTCGCTATTAAAGGCTTCTATTCCAATCATTAGAAAAACATCTTCATCTTCTTCCTCTTCCACGTATCCTCCATGCCAACCTGCAAACTCCTCAAAAAGTTGAACGGCAAAATTTGTTTTCGTTGCTCCTTTATTTTCAAAATTACCTCCTCCAAAGTCAATATTCGTATAAAAAACTCCGGCAGGTAATGCATTAAAACCTAAATCATTAGTACCTTCACTACCCTCTATCCACATATAATCTGATTTTAACATATCAACACCATTGGATCCAGTTAGGTTGATAATTTCTCCCCAATCCTCAGAATTTGGTATGCGCCAACCTGGAGGACAGAGCAATGGATTTTTTATAGCATAGCCATTATAGAAACCTCCAAGTTCAGGCACTATATGCTCAATAAACAATGGATCTTTATCTTCAATCTCCTGTTCTTCAGATTCAATCACTGGCCATTCCTGAGATATTTCTGTGCCATCAGAAAATCTACTTACTCTAAGATTTTTTGCTAACCAATATTTGTTATCGATTCTTACAAAATCGTATAAATTATTATCAATATCTAAAATGGTAAAAGTTTTAAACTCAATCTGAGAGCTGTATTTTATTCCTTTCCCATTTTCGGCAAAAGCTCTGGCGTAGAATACTTCTGACGTATCCATATCTGTAAAATACATTGTAAAAAAGCCTGTTTGATTAGTTTCTTCAATTTGAATATATTCATGATTGTCAATATCAGGATATGGATTCGTACTTATCACAATTCCTCTTCTTATTAATGGAAAATCAGGATCTGCTCCATCTGAACTTACTTCTGAAGATAATCGCACAGCCGAATGTATTAAACGAGGTCTAAGAGGTTTTTTAGTATATGGCAGCCCTTCGCCATAAACACATCTTATCGACAAACCTGCTGTTTTAGGACTATTCGCCAATACAACATCCGAACTTATATTGCTCATATTTATCATGCCCGCCAATTCAGAATTGATGCTCTCGCCTGTCCAGAAATATGATTTAGTGCCAATTTCGTGATAATTGGCTTCGACATTTTTAGCTCCTGCGGGCAGTGCAGAAAACCCCGAACTATTAGTTACATTCTCATTTGGGAAATCCCAGCGTGGATGATTGTCAGGCTCTGTTGCAGTGCTCTTCAAAGCAAGACCTGCATTGTTCCATCCTCCGGTTGCGAGTACGAGTCCAGTATATTCTTGTATGTCAGGTATATACCATCCGGCTGGGCAAAGTTTGCCTGAGTTAACAGAATGCCAATTGTACAATAACCCGTAAGCTTCAATCATTTCATTATCGTTGTTAATATTAACTATAGCATCATTAGGATAAGTACTGAAATAGGCATTAGGAATATTTGTCCAATCAGAATCATTTGCTGCAATACCGATAGCAGAACCGTCATTAAAATGTTTTGTTCTTAAGTTTTCAGCCATCCAATACTGACCGTTAACTAGAACGAAATCATAAATATTGTTTTCTGTATCCTTTACTGTGTATGTTCTAAAGCTTATTTCTGGTCCATAAGCAACACCGTTGCCATTTAAGGCATATGCTCGAGCATAATATTCTGTTTCTGGAGCAAGTCCCTCAAAATAAGCAGAAAATAATCCTATGCTAGTGCTTTCTTCCTGATAAATAAATCCATAATTATCCAAATCAGGTACTGGAAATTCAGCAATTACAATTCCTCTTTCTATTAATGGATTTTCAATGTCTTCTCCATCGGTGTAGATTTCAGCTGATATGTTTACTCTGTCTATTATTGTTGTGCTTATTATCTCGACTCTGCTGATTTTTGGTAGACCTTCGCCCCAAATACATCTCACACTATATCCATCAGCAGAACCAGTATTTATAAATTCAACACTTGACGAACTAGCTAGTAATCTGATTCCTGTTTGATTAATACCTCCAACTTGACCTGATGACCATAAAATTGCTGACTGTCCTATATCAGAGTATGATCCGTCCGAATTACGAATTCCTGAGGGTAAAACAGAAAATTCTGATTCGTTGCTGGCTCCTTCGTTTGGAAAGTTCCATCTAGGATGTTCGTCAGGTTGGGTTCGTGTACTTTTTAATGCTCCACCTGCGATTGAAGAACCTCCAAATTCATCAATAATATTGTTCAACTCATAATCCTCGGGTACATGCCAGCCCGGCATACACAACTTTCGTGATGATACAGTAAAATGATTATATAAAAATCCATATGCTTCAATCATTTGTTCTTGATTGTCAATGCCTTCAATGTCAGTATGTGGATATACTGAGTATGCAGCAATATTGGTGTTTTGCCATTCTGTATTATCCAAGTCTGTTAATATCGGTGTGCCATCGTTGAGATGAGTCACCAACAAATTACGATCTGTCCATAATTTACCTCCAACATCAATTATTATATACTCGTTTCCATCATAATCGTGTACAGTTGGTATTTCAACTGTCGAAAATGAAAATTGTTCACCGTAAGCAGTGTCGGAAACATTAATTGCATAAGCGCGTAAATAATAATTGTTTGAATGATTTAATGGGCTTATAATGCTGATAAATTGACCTATTCCTTCACCATCCTCAGTGTAACCGAGACAGTTGTTTATTTCCGGCATATCAGTGGTGCTCCATACAACTCCACGTGCAATAATTTCTAAACCACCGTCAAAAATTACTTCTCCACCGCCAACAGCCGACCAAGCAGTAATATCATAGGGTTCTAGAGTTATTACTTCGAGACTTGGTACTAAAGTATTAAAGCTTATTTCATTTCCGTAGCCTACACCTTCATCATTTTGTGCCCACGCCCTTGCAAAATATTCACTAGAAGGTAGTAAATCTGTCATACTACAAAAGAATTCATCATTTTCATCTGTATCAAAACAAATTCCTTCATAATTACTAATGTCTGGATTGCCATCAGTATTCCATAACATACCCTTTGCAAATACGGTCAAGCCTCCATCAGAAATTATAGTTCCTCCACCTTCGGCTGTAGTGCTCGTAATTAGTGATGCTTCATGTGTAATTAGTTCAGGGATTCCATAATCTGTAAAGAATTCTAGCTGAGGACTGTAAGCAGTTCCTTCCTGATTGCTTGCATACGCTCTAATAAAATATTGAGTATTGGACTGTAAACTAGAAAAAGTACTAATAATTTCGCCTGTTTCAGTGCCATCATATGTAATTCCTTCATTATTTAAAATATCTGGATTTTCATTTTTACTAATTACTGCTCCTCTGCTAAGTATTTCATATCCTCCGGTAAAGATTAGATTTGATTCTAAAGAGACGCTAAAACTTGTTATGTCTGTAATGTTATTATTTACAATTACAGGCACACCTTTGCTTGTAGAAAAGCTAAGCTCATTACCATAAGCTATTCCCGCCGAGTTGATTGCATATGATTTCAGATAATAAATATTATCAGGATACAATCCGCTTATTTCACTTATAAATTGATCAGTTCCTCCACCTTCGTCTGTATGATTGTGATTAATAATATCTGGATTTGATTCAGTGCTCCAAACGACGCCTTTATTTGTAATAGTATCTCCACCGTCAGATTCAATAATGCCACCACTAAAAGCTCCATCATTACTAATATCAAATATTTCTATACTTGATAGAATAGGAGGTACAACTTCTGTGGTAAAATTAATATTTTCTCCAAATGAAACTCCGGCAATATTTATAGCATAAGCTCTTACATAATATTCCGTTCCAGGCTGTAGACTTGATATTTCTACGGAAAATTCGCCGGTTCCACTTCCTGCAGCAATTCTCCCTTCATTTGCCACAAATCCCGGATTTATAGATTTATTCCATACAATACCTCTCTCAATTATTTCTGCGCCACCATCATTTAAAATTGACCCTATAACAAGTGCAGAATTTCCAGTGATATTTGAAATATTTATTGTCGAAACAAGAGGAGTTTCAGCCTCAAAGTCATCCTTAATACATCTTACTGAAAAACCCATTACCTTGCGTCCCTGTTGTCTAAAGATCTTACATGACTCGTGTCCCAAGCCTCTTAACCATGCAGTAATTGAGTAACTTTCGCTTCCTGTCCACCAAACAGCATATTGGTTAAGATAATAATAATCTCCGGTAAAACTTCTCATTCCTCCTGGGCGGCCAGAGAAACCGCTTCGATTTATTAGGCTTCCGGTCTGGTTTTCCCAGAACATATTTCCCGATTCGCGCAGATAACATCCTTCAGCAATACCTCTCCATCCTGAAAGATAGAATTCATCCTCAATAATTCCTGTTAGATTCTCAAGCCTTACCCATTCAGAATCATTAGGAACCCGCCAACCTTCGGGACAAATCGACCGACTGTCATTTACAGCGTGCCAATTATATAAACGTCCATAATTTACAGACTTTGATTCATCATTATTGTAATTGCAATACGCACCGGTTTCAAGTGTTCTCCAAATATCTGGCTGCGTAACTTGAGGAATATTTTGCCCATTTTTATAATATTCCGTATTTAAATTCTCAGCCATCCAAAACTGAGTATCCATTTTTACTACAGCATAAATATTTCCCTCGAAATCAATACACTCAACAAAATTAAAAGATAGACTGATCTCATTGCTATTTAAATAGTCAGCCTCTGTTAGAATGAGCGTCTTTATTGTTCTATAGTTCATTTCAGAAATAGCCGTAAACAAAATCAAATCTCCATAAGTGTAATTCATTTGTACAGAATTCTTGAGCATCCTATATTCGGAATACTCTTTTTCGGATTCAGCTTGAGATGAATAATGTATAATCTGGGTATGAGTTTTTGTTGAAGCTGTACTTATAATTTTTGCAGAGTAGAAATATGAGCCGGATATTATTTTAAGATGAAAAATTCCAAAACCAAGACCTTGCAAATCAAATAAATGAAGCCCTTTGGTTAGATTAAACCTCTCTTTATGAAAAAGTTTTCCAGTAATATCATAAATTTCAATATCTGTATTGGTGTTGTAATCTGATTCAAACTCAAAACGGCAAAGTCCATCTGAAGGATTGGGAAATACATCAATATTTGTACCTCCTATAAGTTTTGTGCCACTGGCAACATTAAGATGAAGAATCTTATCTCCGCTCATTATGATACGATTGCCATTGCTAAGGTTTTCAACGATTACCGAATCTGCAAAAATACTTTCTCCAACTGCTTCATAATTTATGAAAAACTCTTGCGAGGCAGCTGAAAACGAAAAACACACTAATAACAAATGAAGTAATGCAAATCGATTCATAGAATTAGAAGATTATAAGTGCTTAAATATTCTTAATTCAAAGATATATTATTTTTTAATTTGACAACACTTTTTAGTATTAAATACTAATAGTCAAACCATCATAGGCAAGTTGCATGTTTCCAGGTAATCTACTATTTACTTCTTCGTGTAATCCCATGTGATGACTCATATGTGTAAAATAAGTCATTCTTGCACCAAGTTCGCTTGCCAAATTGACTGCTTCTTCTAAGGAAAAATGGGAAATATGTTTCTCTTGTCTTAAGGCATTTATAATCAATACTTTTGACCCGTTAATTTTAGCTTTTTCTTCATCACTAATATAATTAGCATCTGTTATGTAAGTAAAATCTCCAATTCTGAAGCCCAAAATCGGTAATCGATAATGCATAATTCTAATTGGAGTTATTTTTGTATCTTTGAAGTAGAAGGGGTTATCATCTATGGAGTTTAAGCTTAATTTTGGAATTCCGGGATAGGCTTTTTCACTGAAAACATATGCAAATTCTTTGCGCAAGGCTTCTTGTACTCTCGATTCTGCATATACTTCCATTGGTTTTTGTGTCATAAAATTAAATGCTCGTACATCGTCCAAACCACTAATATGGTCTTTGTGTTCGTGAGTGAATAAAATTGCATCAAGATTTGATATGTTTTCCCTTAACATTTGCTGACGAAAATCCGGACCAGAATCTATTAGAATGCAAAAGTCTTTTAATTCTATAAATATCGAACTACGTAATCTGTTATCTTTAATGTCGGTGGACTTGCAAACTTTACATTTGCAGCCAATCACAGGTACTCCCTGAGAGGTTCCGGTTCCCAATACAGTTATTTTCACAAATAATAATTTACAGCAAACATAGTTTTTTTTTATTAGTTTTTTGATGATAAAACTCAGCTAAATAAAAACTAAGAACTAAAATAATGAGAACTTAATCATCAGTCTATGTGGACAAATCGTTTATATACCTGATAAAAAAAAAGTAAAAGCAAGTTTTGTTTTAAATAAAAAAGTATTTTTACAGCAAAATATATATTGTTGTATTTAAATATTTAATTATGAAAAGAATTTCTATTCTATTTAGTTTACTAATATTTTTTGGCATAAGTTTAATTGCTCAGGAAATAGTTACAACTCGACCTCAGTTAAAAGCTGCTATAATTGAAGGTTTTACTGGGATTAATTGCCCATTTTGTCCTGGCGGCAACACTTCTATTCAGAATGTGCTTAATGCAAATCCAGGAAAAGCATTTCATGTAGGTGTTCATGCCGGATCATTTGCAATACCTTCAGGTACTCAGCCTGACTTTAGGACTAATTTCGGAAATGCGCTTGTTGGACAAGCAGGAGTAGAAGGTTTTCCTTCCGCAACGATTAACCGAAAATACTTTTCTGATTTATCGGCAACAGGAGGTACAGCAATGGATAGAACAAAATATGCTACTGCTGTTCAGCGAATTATTAAAGAACCTGCAATTGCAAATATTGGTTTTACATCTGATTATAATCCAGAAACTCGCGAATTGACAGTTAATGTTGAAGTTTATTATGTCGAAAATATGCCTTTTGGACAAGAATCTAATTTCATAAATATTGCAATTACTGAGAGTGGCATAGTTGGATATCAAGCTGGAGCATCTTCAAATTATACTCATAATAGGGTGTTAAGGCATCTGGTTACAGGTCAATGGGGAGACGAGATTTCAGGAATGAAAGCAGGTGACTTAATAACTAAAACTTACACTTATACTTTAAATGAAAACTGGGTTGCTTCAAATTGTAATCTAGTTGTTTTTATCAGTGAATCAAGACAAGATATTATTACAGGGGTTGGTTCAACTTTAATTAATGGCAGTCACAACGGCGAAATAAGTCCTGATTATGGAAGAATTTATGTTGAAAACTCATTACAAGGTGGAGACGTGGACGAAACCTCAGAGTTCGAACTTACAATTATTAACGGAAATGAATCAGTTGCTGAATTTAATATTATTCCTGATTTTAAAGCACCAGAAGATTGGCAAGTATGGTATGAGATTAACGATGAAGAATTTACAGATAATACAGTTATTAGTATTGATGGTGATGAGATACAGATAGTTATAATTAAAGTGAGACCAGGCGAAACAGCTGGATCAGCGCAATGTAGATTATTTATTAGCAGTGTGCAGCAACCAACAATGCCTCAAAAAATGACAGAAGTATTTGTAATATCGGGTGTAGAAAATTTAATTGTTAATGGCTCCGGAACAAATACAAACGTCGTGTCAGAGGATTATGAAATATTTTATACCGAATCTCTTACAAGAGCTGGCTGCAACACATTTGGAGCAATACCAGGATATGTACTCCAACAAGCTTTTGAAGAAAATATGCTTGTTGGCGTGAAATCTATTTTTATGAATATTGGATATACTATTCCTGTACTGACTGTAGGTCAAACACTAAAGATTAGAAACTTTATTGATGAAGGAGGGAACCTTTTTATTTCAGGTCAGGATATTGGAAAAGACATTATGGCAATAGGAGGTTTTTCAACATCTTCGACTCAAAAAAGCTTTTTTCAGAATTATCTTGGAGCAGCATATGTAAATGCCGGAAATGATCAAAATAATTCTGTTCAGTTTCTTGATGATGATGTTTTTGGTGGTATTGCAGAAGCTTCGATAACAGATCCTTATGGTGAAGGATTGAAACCCGACAATATTGTAAGACATGGTACTTCTATTGAGTTTGCAAAATTTGCAAATAACAGAGCTGCAGGATTAAGAAATGTCGTTAATGGAGGAAAAATAGTTTATATTCCATTCGGACTTGAACAAGTCCAAAATGTTGCGATTCGCGATTCAATTATTAAAAGAACCTATGTTTGGTTTAATCAGGAAGATATTGAAGAAAATAGCATAATCGGGTTTAACGATAATAATATTAATGTTTATCCAAATCCTGCAACTGACTTTTTGATGGTAAGTGCAGATTTTAGAGAGCAGGTTTCATATACTGTATATAGTTTGACAGGAGTTATAATAAAAACTGGCATTCTAGATAATTCTAATCAAAAACTTGATATTTCTAATCTAAAACAAGGAATGTATTTTTTGAAAATTCACTCTGATAATGACTCATTTATAAACTTGTTTCATAAATCAAATTAAATTTTAAAAAATAAATAAATAACAAGGACCGCTAATATTGAGCGGTCTTTGTTATTTATATTAAAACAGTAAAAAAAATACGCTATAATAAACTCAATTTATGGGGTAAACGCAAAATATTTAGCAGAAAAAAATGCAAAAACACTTTGAGTTTCAATAAAAAAGATTATTTTTGCGGCTCGAATTTTTTTATATATAATGTCTAACTTTATTAATTAAGTAATTTATTTGAACATGACTGAAGAAACTAAAAACAACGAATTGAACGAAGAAATTGAAACCGTTCACGAAGAAATTCAAAATCAAGAGATTGAGCAAAAAACTGACGATTTGGAAGTTGCCGAAGCAGAAGTAAAAGAAGAAAAGATTGAAGAACCTGCTGAGATTATTGCCGAAAATGAAGTTGAGGAACAAATTGTACTCGAAGTAAAAGAAGAAAAAACTGCAAGCTCTACAACTCGCAAATCAGACCCTCTCGAAGATTTTAATTGGGACTTAATTGGAAAAAAAGATCAATCTTATTCAAAATCTGAAAGAGAAAATCTTGAAAAAATCTATGACGATACTTTAAGTTCAATTATCGAAGGAGAGGTAATTAATGGAACTATCGTTGCAATGAATAAGCGTGAGGTTGTTGTCAATATTGGGTATAAATCAGAAGGTGTAATAAATGCAAATGAATTTCGCTTCGATCCCGACCTAAAAGTTGGTGATGTGGTTGAAGTATTTGTAGAAAATATTGATAGCGGAGACGGACAACTTGTCGTATCTCACAAAAAAGCACAATCCCTAAAAGCTTGGGAGAGAATCAATGAAGTTTATGCGAAAGAAGAAATTATTAAAGGATATATTAAGTGTCGTACCAAAGGTGGTATGATTGTAGATGTGTTCGGAATTGAAGCATTCCTTCCAGGATCTCAAATTGACGTTAAACCAATTCGTGATTATGATATTTATGTTGACAAAACTATGGATTTCAAAGTTGTGAAAATCAATGAGGAATTCAAAAATGTTGTTGTATCGCATAAAGCTCTTATTGAAGCAGAACTTGAAGAACAAAAGAAAGAAATTATTGCAAGATTAGAAAAAGGTCAAGTACTCGAAGGTATTGTAAAAAATATTACAAGTTATGGCGTATTTATTGATCTTGGTGGTGTTGACGGATTAATTCATATTACAGACTTATCGTGGGGTAGAGTTAATCATCCTGAAGAAATTGTTACTCTGGATGAAACAATAAATGTTGTTATTCTTGACTTTGATGATGATAAAAAACGTATAGCTCTAGGATATAAACAATTAACTCCTCATCCATGGGATTCTCTTGATGAAAATCTTAATGTTGGAGATAAAGTAAAAGGTAAAGTTGTTGTTTTAGCTGACTATGGCGCATTTATTGAAATTAAACCTGGAGTAGAAGGACTTATTCACGTTTCAGAAATGTCTTGGTCACAACATCTAAGAAGTGCACAAGATTTTATGAAAGTTGGAGATGAAGTTGAAGCTGTAATTCTAACACTTGATAGAGAAGAAAGAAAAATGTCGCTAGGCATCAAACAATTATATCCAGACCCATGGGTAGAAATTGAAAAACGTTATCCACTAGGCTCAAAACACACATCGAAAGTTCGCAACTTTACTAACTTTGGAGTTTTCGTTGAACTTGAAGAAGGAGTTGATGGTCTTGTACATATTTCAGATCTTTCATGGACTAAGAAAATTAAACATCCGGCAGAATTTACTTCTATAGATGCTGAACTGCAAGTTGTTGTTCTTGAAATTGACGAAGAAAACCGCAGACTTAGTCTAGGACATAAACAAATGGAAGAAAATCCATGGGATGTTTTCGAAACGATTTTTACAGTTGACTCTATTCATGAAGGAACAATAGTTGAGGTGAATGAAAAAGGTTCTATTATTTCTTTACCTTATGGTGTTGAAGGATTTGCTACTCCTAAACATCTGATTAAAGAGGATGGAGTAAGTGCTAAAATTGATGATAAAATGAATTTCAAAGTTATTGAGTTTAACAAAGATTCTAAGAAAATCTTCGTTTCTCATAGCAGGATTCATGAAGATGAAGAAAGAGAACGTGTTAGTGAAGAAAGAAAAGCTAAAAGAGCGGATGGTAAAGCAACAAGTAAGAAAACTAAACATATTGCTGATAAAATAGAAAAAACTACTTTAGCAGACGTTACAGATCTTGCAGCTTTGAAGAGAGATTTGGCTGATCAAGTAGAAGAGGCTCAGAAAAAAGAGAAGGAAGAAAAAGCGAAAGCAAAGGCTTCCAAAGAAGCGAAAGTAATAGAAGATGCGGAGAATGAAGCAATTGTTGAGGAGCCAAAAGCCAAAAAAACCAAAACTACTAAAAAAGCAAAAGAAGAACCGGTAGCAGAAGATACACAGGAAGTTGAAAAAACTGAAAAGAAAAAGAAAGCTGCACCAAAGAAGAAAAAAGAAGATGAAGAAAAAAATGAAGATGAGGCTTAATAATTAAAACACGCTATGAAAAAAGCTGTTCTTTCATTAGAATAGCTTTTTTTTATATATGTTTGAAAAATATTTATTCGCAGAATGGAATTTGGTGTTAGAATATTAGGCTGTAAAAGTGCAATGCCGGGTGCCGATGAGTTCGCATCTTCTCAAATAGTACTATATAACAATAAACCATATTTGATTGACTGTGCTGAGGGAACGCAGATGCAAATGAGAAAATATAAGATAAGTTTTGGCAAGCTTAAAGAGATATTTATTTCACATTTACATGGAGATCATTTCTTTGGTATTTTTGGATTGATTTCGAGCCTAAGCATGTTGGGAAGGAAACAAAAACTATATATATATGGACCTCCGGGTCTTGATAAAATAATAAATGACTTGTTTAGTCAGATAAATTACCTTCCGCAATTTGAACTTATTTTTATTGACCTAAACAAAAAGGCTAAAAATATAATTCTAAAAGATAAAAACTTAAGTATTTATAGTTTTCCCCTTAAGCATAGCATAGATTCTTGGGGATTTGTATTTGAAGAAAATCAAAAACCGGCAAATATCAGAAAAGATATTGTATCAGAATTTAATCTGAATTTTGAACAAATAAAAGAAATAAAAAATGGTGCAGATTTTACTGATAAAGACGGTCATTTTTACAGAAATTATGAACTAGTCTGCCTGAGTGAAATACCAAGGACTTATGTGTATTGCGGTGATACTATGTTTTCTGAAAATATGATTAAATTCTTCACAAACCCGGATCTTTTATATCATGAGGCTACATTTTCTGAATCGGATAAAAAACTGGCTAAGCAAACCTATCATTCAACTGCTATACAAGCAGCCCAAATCGCGGCTAAAGTTAAAGCAGGAAAGCTTATTATAGGTCATTTTTCAACTAGATATAAAAATACAGATATTCTTCTTGATGAAGCAGTAAAAGTCTTTAAAAATACTCTTAAAGCAGAGGATGGAATGTATATCTGCATTCCGAATAAAAAGAAACTAGAGTGAGACAATAAATGCTCCATCCCTTCTAACATTGTGAATATTAAGCTCCAATTCTTCATTTTCATTTTCCCATGCTTCAGCAATTTGAGCTGAGTTACTACTGTCAATGATGATTTTGTCAAAATTAAATAGAGTAGAAATATCTGAAAGACTTATTCTTGAATTGTCTGATAATATAATATAATCAATCTCAAGTTTTTTTTCTTCAGATTTAGAATACATTTTCCCTAATTCAAAGTTTTTATTTATAATAAGTAAACGCTTATCTTTAAATGCAATGAAGTTCTCCTTCTGGAATACATTGCGATTGTCGAGAGTTGTAATATTCGAAAGTATATTTCTAGTATTCATTCTATTAATATCTATAAACTTTTCATTTTTTACTCCCATTTTTAACCAATTGTTTTTTGCGGAATAATCAATTTGTTTTAGATTTTCATCACTTAGTGCTGCAAAGAGAATATTATCGTCTCCGTCAATTAAATTAATTGCTGTTGTTCTATTTATATTATAAACTATAATGAAATTATTTCCAATTTGTTGAATATTTCGTATAAGTGAGGTGCCAAAAAATAACCCAATGAAGACAAATGAAATAACAAGATGCTTATATTTTTTAGATTCAAACAAAAAATATCCGGTAAATATTATAAATAAATAAAGAAATACTAATTGTGGTAAATTTATATACAAATTTTTTGAAACCGCTCCCGGAAGACTCTCTATTATTGATGTGAAATAGTTCATAAGACTCACAATCTTTGATAAAATATCAGTAAAAAATGTTGAAATCACCTCGAAGGGACTCAAAACAAAAATGGTGAGGCATAAATAGATAGCAACACTTGCAAGTGGAATTAGTAAATAATTGGTCAAAAGGAAATAATTACTTATTTGATTGAAATAGAAAATTGAAATAGGGGCAACGGCAATTTGAGCAGAGATAGAAACAGCGGTCAGGGACCAAAACCATTTCAAAATAAAGTTATTGAAAACCAGTAAATTATGAAGCGACGGATATATTAAGACAATTCCAAGTACTGCAAGATATGATAATTGAAACCCAATCTGAGTTATCATAAATGGATTGATTAGTAAAAGCAAGAACGCTGATGCAGCAATGGAATTAAAAATCCCTGTTTTTCGATTAAAAATTTGACTTGCTGCTATGAATGAGAACATTGTGGCAGCCCTACTTACAGATGGCGATAGACCTGTTAGGAAAGCATAGAACCATATAAATAAAATGGTAAGAACAACTTTAATCCAAATTAATTTTTTGCTGCGAATAAAAGAAAGTAGAAATACAATAATTAAATAAATAATACCTACATGTAAGCCAGAAACAGCTAATATATGCATAGCCCCTGAAGAAGCATAATTGTGTCTAATTTCTTCATTCAATCTATCTCTATAACCCAAAGCAAGTGCGGATATTACTCCAAGTTCATCTTCCTGCATTCCATTATTTTCCAAAATTGAAATCAAATCCTGACGAAAGTTTAATAGACGAAATCTTATGTTCTTATCGGTCTTATTACTGAGTAATTCCCAACTATCTGAGTTCAAAAAATCGGATGTGTAAATAAAATTGTAACTAAGGTATTTTCTGTAATCAAATTCTTCAGGATTGCCTTTGTTTTGTATCTCAGATAGTTGTGGCGAAAAAATAATGTAATTGCCGGGTTTTAGATTAACTGACTTTTCATCGGCAGATAGATATAGAAGAGTTCTGCCTGTAGTTTTGTACCATGCATCATTTTGCTTGATGGCTTCAACTTCCAAGCTAATCTTAACAGTTTTGTCAGAAATTATGGGGTCAGAAATTATTTTTCCGGTAATATAGCCTTCATAACTATTGAGATTGTCATTTTTGTATAAATCTGATTTTGTTGAGCTTAACAAAAATCCTGAAAGAATTAAAATTAGATTAATTAGCAATCCTTTTAATGATTCAAACTTGTAGTCAGTCTTAAACTTAAGAATCAGAAAGCTTATCGTACTGACTATTAATAGTATAATAATAGGCAGATAATTTAGTTCTGTTTTAATTGCCAGAACTATGCCTACAATAAATGGAATACATAATCGTACGAAAGGATATTTTCTAATTTCTTCAGAGAGGGAGAAATACATTTGAGAATTTCTATAAATTCATCTTCTCAAAGAATGCGACCAATTGTTCATCAGTCATTTCTAGGAACATTAATGCAGCCTTAGCGTCATCAATAAGAACATGCCTAGGAAATTCTGTAATAAATTTTTGATAGTATTCTTCAGCTTTAGAATTGTTTTTTAAATAATGGTCATACAAATGAGCTTTGAGGAAAATTGAAGTTGCGTATTTTTCATAGCTAAGGTAATTCTCTTCAATCATTGTTAGATAATTAACAGCATTACTAGGTTGATTGAAATTCATCGCAATTTCAGCAGCTCTAAATAAATATTCAGCAGAGTTTAACTCATTGGGAAATTTATTTGCAAAATGAACATACTTCCCAATCATTTCATTTGCAAGTTCTGCATCGGGCTCAGCATTTTCATATAGAGCCTGTTCCATTGTTAATATCTCCTCAGAAAGAATTTCAGACTCACTTCTTTCTGCTGATTGTCCATTTTGTCCGTTTCCGCAGCCCCATAAAATTATGACACTTAACATAAAAATACCAAACAAATTTTTCATATTCTTTAAATTAATGTTATAACTGCAATAATATCAAAAATTATAATATTAAACAAAATTGATTTTGCTTTTAGTCTAAGTAAGTTTATTTATAGGACTTACAAAAACAAATTAATTAAGAGATTGAATTATAGTCAAAGAAGATTTTTAGATTTATTTCGGGTTTTAAAACTCGCAAATAACTTTGCATAGTTTCTTCTAATCATTAAATGCACATATCACTGTGAAAATAAGGGTTTTATTCTACATCTCGCTATAAGCGTACTGCTTAGTTTACTTATTGAGGCAAACACCTGATTTCTTTGGAATATTCAGCCTCACGAAGAAGTTATAACACATTATCCTAGTTGAAACAATAATAAAAGTAATCCAATTACCGATTGCAACAATCGTACAGTTTTTGTCTGCAAGTTTTATATCATATAATTTTAGCCTTCTTTTATTATATAAACTTCGCTATACTAATCCTTCAAGTTTGGGTCCTTGCATTATTCTAAATAGTTTATATTCACAATCTCCTTTCATGTATTCTGCTGTTAAACTGAGCACCATGCCCTCAATATTACCCAATTTAGATTTTCTCACTTAAAGAAAAATATTTTGTTTAGACTGAGATCTTGTAAATGTTTCAAGATATTTGGTAGTTGCGAATAAAACTGTTTTATATGTAGTTAATATTAAGATTATTTATGAATTATTGAACAGTTTTTTTTATTTGTCCAATCACAATGGTTTATAAATGTTATCGAATTATACATAATATTTAAATTATTCTTAGATTTTTTTTGCATGAATAGAAAAAAAAACATAATTTTACAATAATAAACGATTCGATTATACTAAAATAAACCAAAAGGCATGAATATATTATTCTTAGGATACAAAGATTTAAAAATTATTGATTTTTTGAAAAAAAATAATCATTATATATTACATTACGATGAAAAAATTAACCCAACAACAATAATTGATCATGAAATAGAATTTGTAATAAGTTTTGGTTACCGGTACATTCTTCCAGCAGATATTATTAAATTATTACCAAATAGAATTATCAATTTACACATTTCCTACTTACCTTTTAATAGGGGTGCAGATCCAAATTTCTGGAGTTTCATTGAAGATACTCCAAAGGGCGTTACAATTCATCTGATAGATGAAGGTATTGATACTGGAGATATTCTTGTGCAAAAAGAGATTCGGCTTTCAGATAATGACACATTACGAAATACCTATTCGCTGCTTATCGATGCCATTCAACAATTATTCTTGGATTCATGGCAAGATATATTAAACAATAAGATTATCCCTAAAAAACAAACTGAGAAAGGTTCCTATCATAATTCTAAAGACAAAAGGAAATACATAGATAAATTAGGGGCAAATTGGTTAGATATTCCAATTTGGTGTGTTATGGATAAAATATTATGTCTTGAATTAAACGATAGTTTCTATGAACAGTATGTTAGTGAAATCAAAAGAGTTTTTCATTAAACTACAAATACTTACAAGATTTATTAGCAGAGAAAGAGAGAATTGATGATTTTGACAAGTCTTTTTCGCAAGAAATTAACTTAAGTAATCAAAAAAGCATCATTTTAAATCAAAATAGGCCAAATCCATTTCAAGAAAAAACTTCTATTTCTTTCGTTATTCCCTCTAGTATTAAAAATGCTTATATTACTTTTATTGATAATACTGGCAATATGATTCAATTGGTTGAAATCAACGAACGCGGTAAAGGGGAACTTATTGTTTATGCGAATAACTTAAGTTCGGGTATTTATACGTATTTTTTAGTTGCAGATGGAAAAACTATTGATTCTAAAAAAATGATATTATCTAAATAAAACATATATTTACTAAGTATGAACGTCTTTTAATAATTTCATTAAGGACTCTTTTATAAATTTATAGTTTTTGCTTCTTTGTTTTTATCTCTGCAAGGAGTCTTCTCAGAGGTAAAAGTAATAAAATAGGATACTACATTTTGATATATTTACCATTTGTGCATTTAGTCTAAGTAAGTTTATTTATAAGACTTACAAAAACAAATTAATTTAGAGATTGAATTATAGTCAAAGAAGATTTTTTGATTTATTTCGGGTTTTAAAACTCGCATATAACTTTGCATAGTTTCTTCTAATCATTAAATGCACATATCACTGTGAAAATAAGGGTTTTATTCTACATCTCGCTATAAGCGTACTGCTTAGTTTACTTATTGAGGCAAACACCTGATTTCTTTGGAATATTCAGCCTCACGAAGAAGTTATAACACATTATCCTAGTTGAAACAATAATAAAAGTAATCCAATTACCGATTGCAAAAATCGTACAGTTTTTGTCTGCAAGTTTTATATCATATAATTTTCGCCTTCTTTTATTATATGCAATTTGCTCAATGAATCCTTCAAACTTGGCACTTGCCAATTCTAAATGACTGACAATCATTATCTTCTATTATGTATTCAGAAAGTTATATAAGCTAATTGACTTATTATCAAAATTTTACTTTATAGAATGGACTAACTTTCTGTTTTCGAATATCATTAAGTTTCTTATTAACAAAATGTTTTTTGAGACCTGATACACGGTCAGTAAAAAGCTTACCCTCAAGATGATCGAATTCATGCTGAACTACTATTGCACTAAATCCTCTGATTATTTCAGATTTTTTTTCAAAGTTTTCGTCGTAGTACTCTACTAATATTTCTTTAAATCTTGAGACATTTTCTCTAATACCAGGCAAACTAAGGCAGCCTTCTTCTACGTCTACACAGTCTGGAATATTTGACTTCAATACAGGATTAATCATAACTCTTCTAAAATCCTTTAGTTCATCATCATCATCTCCCATTACTCCCGTGTCAATAATCAAAAGCCGTATACTTTTACCTATCTGTGGGGCAGCCAGTCCGATCCCTTCAGCTTTATACATGGTCTCGAACATATCTGATATTAGTGTATTTAATTCAGGATAGTTCTTGTCTATTTCGTTTGCTTTCTTTCTAAGCACAGGATTTCCGTATAGTAAAACTGGTAATATCATCTTATATTATGTTTTTCTTGTTCTAGATACGATTGCAAAATAATTGTCGCACTAATTTTATCAATAGTCTCCTTTTCTCTTCGTTTCATTTTTTTTACACCTCCGTCTAGCATAGTTTGAAAAGCCATTTTTGATGTAAATCTTTCATCTACCGTAATAATCTCTTTATCTTTAAAAACTTTTATCAAACGGTTTATTATCGGTTTTATGTATTTAACAGCGTCTGAGTCATTATTGTTCAAGTCTTTAGGCATGCCAATAACAATTTTTGAGACTTCTTCTTTTTGAAAATAGGTTTCAAGAAATTTTTCCAACTCATGAGTCTTAACAGTTTCAAGAGCTGTGGCTATTATACGTAAACTATCAGTACATGCAATGCCTGTGCGTTTTTGTCCAATATCCAGAGAAATATATCTAGTCACCGTTTTTTTTTTACAAAATTACTCAAAAAAACAAAAATTAGCTATGTTTTTTACAAATCCTTTTTATTTGAGATTTTATAAAATTATATTATTATTATAGTTAGTCCCAGTATTATCAATGAATTGAACATCTCTTTTATAGTTTTTAAGCTTTTATATTTGCGATATTCGAAACTTAGTGGGTAGTTAATTGTATATAAGCTCAAATTTATGCTGTTCAGTTAGGTAAGAATGCAAAATAAAATAAATTCATATTTTGCCAATGCAAAAAATTAATGAAGGTCGATTTTTTTTTAATGTATTATGAAATTTTGTTTTTTTTCGAAGGATATATTTTTTCTCGAATAGAAATATATTTTTAAAATGCCAAAAACAAAATTTGCATGAGAATCTGTTTCCCATTTTTTATTTTTATTAGAACATTCAAATAAATAATTATAATATGTTTTTGGCATTTTTTAATAGGATAGGAGCAAGTTTTTTTTTAATAGTATATTTATTCAAATTACTAAATAAACTTGCTCAAATCGATTTTTTCATTTTTGAAAAGTAGAAGTCAATAATTACAAATGTAATTTTAATCCATTACAATAATGCATAATTACAAACGTAACGCACAGATAAATTACATAAAACACATTTGAATACCCAAATATTGACATTACACATGTAATATTTATTCACATAATTTAAATAACAAAACATGAATATTGTAATGCACTTTAAATCAATGCTATAATGAGTTTATTTCTACAGAATATTCAAATAAAAGATTTACATTCCTAATGTACCGCGTAATATGTTAAAAATATATAAGAAATGCTATTATAACAACATGTAAATCAATATATAAAGATATTCTATTTAAACTTATAGTTTATTAAATAATAAATGTTTAGAATATTAGATGCATTTTCAAACTATATTATTGATATATAGCTTTTAAGCTAATACATTGATTTCAATCATTAAGCAAATTGCAAATGATAGGAGGTTTATTAAGATTACATATGTAATTATAAATTTGTTAATAAAAAGTTACATACGTAAATATATTTATAATTACATTTGTAATGTAGACAAAGACTAATTTTTATGAAGAATAGAATTCAAAAAATACTAATAGAAGAAGGAATGACTTCTGCTAAGTTTGCAGATGAGATTGGAATACAGGCATCAGGAGTCTCTCATTTTTTATCTGGAAGAAATAAGCCATCTGCAGATATTTTAGCTAAGATTTTAGATAGATTTCGCGGGATAAATGCAGAATGGTTGCTTACAGGCAGAGGATCTATGTATAAAGATTCTCATAATTCAAATCAATTGCCGGAAAAATCAATAAATAATTATAGTACAAAGGATAATCATGACTTGTTTTCTGCCGGTCTTATTCAAAATTCAAAGCCTGAGACTGGTGCGAAAGTTGAAGAAATAGCAGAAAATATAAGTCTGAATGAGAAAGAATCTGATAATTCTGACATGTTTGTTGATAATAGCTTGTCTAGTGTTGTAACAGACCAAAGTTTGAGAAAAATTGAAAAAATAGTTATATTCTTTAATGATAACAGCTTTGAGTATTATTCTCCCAAATAATTCAATGCAAATCTAAGCCTTAAACTATTACAGTTTGTTATTATTTATTATTATCGTATTTTTGCATTCGAATCAATTAATTATAATGCTATGAAATTATTAGATGGAAAAGTCGCTTTAATAACCGGTGCCGCAAGAGGTATTGGTCGTTCAATCGCCATAGAATGTGCTCAGGCAGGAGCTAATATTGCTTTTACGGATATTTGTGAAGACGAAAACTTCATTTCTTTAGAGAGGGAATTGAAAGATTATGGTATTCAAGCAAAAGGCTTTGTTTCAAATGCTGCAGATTATAACCAGTCAATTGTTTTGGTTGAGGAAGTTCTGAAAAGTTTTGGACGCATTGATATTTTAGTAAATAATGCCGGTATTACAAGAGATACAATGCTTATGAGAATGACTGAGGAGCAATGGGATTTAGTAATTGCGGTCAATTTAAAATCTGTCTTTAACCTTACAAAAGCTGTTCAAAAAAGTATGCTGAAACAAAAATCAGGCTCTATAATTAATATGAGTTCAATTGTTGGCGTATCGGGAAATGCCGGTCAAACTAATTATTCTGCTTCAAAAGCCGGAATAATCGGATTTACAAAATCTGTTGCACGTGAATTAGGAAGCAGAAATATACGCTGTAATGCTATTGCACCTGGCTTTATCGAAACTGAGATGACTTCAGCTATTCCTGAGGACTATAGAAAAGAATGGATTGAAAAAATTCCTCTGAAAAGGGCAGGAACACCAAATGATGTAGCAAATCTTGTAGTTTTTCTAGGTTCAGACATGTCTGACTATATATCTGGACAGGTAATAAACGTTTGCGGTGCTATGTTAACATAATTTTAATATGTAAATACAGCTACTCTTGAAAATTTATTTCGAATATCCCACGTATTTCCTTCTTTTTGCAGTACTAATTGCTGCTGGTTTAACTTTACTTCTTTATAAAAAAGACAAATCTTTTGATGGCTTGCATAAATGGAAGATAGTTCTGCTTGCTTTTTTACGCTTTACAGTTATATTTATCATTCTCGCACTGTTATTAAATCTTCTTTTCAAAAGAAAGTCTATTACGGAGAACAAGCCTATTATAGTATTAGTACAAGACAATTCATCGTCGATTCTTCAAAATAAAGATTCTGTATATTATCAAACTACATATTTAGATGATTTGCAAGAATTGAAAAATGAATTATCTAAGGAATATGAACTAAAGTTTTATACATTTGGAGAGAAACTTACCTCCGATTCTTTAGTAGATTATAGTCAAGAACTAACTGATATATCCGGAATATTTAATAGCATTGCAAGCAAATATTCAGGAATGAACATCGGAGCTATTATAATTGCTACAGATGGTATATATAATAGCGGAATGAATCCTATCTACAGTAAGCACATGAATTATCCTGTTTATTCAATTGCTCTAGGCGATACAGTTCAACAAAAAGATTTAATTATTAAAGACTTATTAGTCAATAGAATTGCCTTTTTAGGTAATCGTTTCCCAATTAGAGTATTTTATGCCGCCGAAAAATGTGAAGAAAAGGAAACAAGCATAACTATTGAAAAAGATGGTGAAAGTGTATATTCAGGGATTATCAGCCTTCCAAAAGATGGCAATATCGCAAGTGTGGATATTGAGTTGCCTGCAGATCGAATTGGTTTGCAGCAGTATAAAATTAAGATAGGTGAGCTTGAGAATGAAATAAGCATAACGAATAATTATGCAGATTTTATTATTGATGTAATAGATAACAGACAAAAGATATTATTGCTTGGAGATTCGCCTCATCCGGATATAGGAGCAATTAGGTTTGCTTTGAAAGATAATCCAAACTTTGAAATTGACATTGACTATGCGAGTCATTTTAATAAATCTCTTGATGAATTTGACTTAGTCATTTTGCATAGACTTCCTTCAAAAAATAATAATATTTCAAATTTGCTAAGTATAATCGAATCAAGAAAAATACCTGCCCTCTATATTCTTGGAACAAACTCTAATCTGGATGTTTTTAACTCATTATCCACAGGATTACAGATTATAACTCAGGGAAATTCTTCTGAATTTGCAAGGGCTGTTGTAAATAGTAATTTTTTGTTATTCGAACCAGGCAAAGATATAGAATCAATGCTGGGAACAGTTCCTCCATTAACTGTCTTCTTTGGTGAATACAGAGTCTCAGAAGATATTAGAGTATTGATGCATCAAATTGTTAATGGCATTAAAACTGATAAACCATTAGTCGCATTTAGCGATAGGTTGGGAGTTAAAACAGGCTTTATTTTGGGTGAAGGCTTATGGAAGTGGAGAATCACAGACTTCAGACATTTTTCTTCGCATACAAACTTTAATGAACTGATTAGTAAAATCGTGCAATATATAGCGGTAAAAAGGATAAATGATAAACTCATTACTGATTACAAACGAATATTTGATGAAAATGAGTCTGTAATAATACATGCTGAATTGTATAATGAAACTTTTGAACTCGTTTCTAATCAGACAATTTCACTGATTTTAAGAAATGAAGAGGGTATTGAGTACTCATATTTCTTTAATAGCATTGCCAATTCCTATAGAATCGATTTAGGAAAACTGCCAACCGGTCGATACTATTTTGAAGCTTCTGCAGATTTTGATAATAGTAAACACATATCCTTAGGTGAATTTATTGTACGAGAAATTAATATTGAAGCAATAAATACGACCGCAAATCATCATGTTTTATATGGTTTGGCGAATAAATCCGGCGGAAAAGTTATATTCTCAAAAAATATGATGAATATTCCTAATATTTTGCAAAATAATGACAATATAGTAACTATTGCGACCTACGAGGAAAGAGATTATAATATACACGAATTAGTGATTATTTTCTTTCTTTTACTGACTTTTGCTGCAATAGAATGGTTTTTAAGGAAATACTGGGGCTCTTATTAATGTTATAATTAGACATTTTCTAAATTATAAACTTCTATTGTTTGTAACAAAAAAAACATTAGTTTTGTAACAAATGAAACAATTCTTAAAATTTCTAAATTACTTTTATCCCCCGCTCAAGTGGAGGATTCCTGTAATAATTCTTTTAGGAACAATTGCAGGAATTAGTCTATATAGTTTTTATGTTTCTCGAGCTTGGTCATATTTGTCCGACGAACCTGAAACATGTATCAATTGTCACATAATGTCTCCGCAGTATACAACATGGCGGCACTCCTCGCACCGCGAGGTTGCTAAATGTAACGATTGTCATGTTCCGCAGGATAATATATTTCGAACATACTATTTTAAAGGCATGGATGGTATGCGACATTCTGCTATTTTTACTGCTCGAACATACGAACAGAGTATAAGAATGCTCTCACCCGGGAATAAAGTTGTGCAGGAGAATTGTATTCGTTGCCACGGACACTTAACCGAAATGGTAAATGCTAACATAACATACAAGCAAACTCTTGCTGGCGAAGGGAAGCGTTGCTGGGATTGTCATCGAGATGTTCCACATGGAAGAGTGAAAAGTTTATCTGTTACTCCTTATACTCAAGTTCCTGTACCGGGTTCTCCTGTGCCGGTAATTATTAAAAGAATGTTCAATAAAACCAATAAATAGAGGATTATGAAACTAAAAATTGCTGAAATAGTTAAGATTAAACCATGGTTAGGATGGTTATTATTTTTTGCAACAACAATTTTTGTGTTTCTGCTTGGATTATTTGCCTCAAGCATTATTCAACGCAGAACAGAAGCATTGGTAATGAATGTTCCCCTGTATAAATTATCTGAATTTGAACCTAGAAATGAGGTTTGGGGACTAGCATACCCTAGAGAATATGCAAGGTATCAACAAATGGCAGACACTACCTTCAGGTCAAAATATGGAGGAAGTGGATTAATTGATGCACTTGAAGATGATCCACGTCTTGTAATTTTATTTGCCGGATATGCATTTGCCAGAGATTATAATCAGCCAAGAGGTCATATTTATGCTGTTACAGATGTGCACAACACATTGAGAACTGGAACTCCGGATGAGAATAATTCGGATATGCAAACTGCAAGTTGTTGGACTTGTAAAAGCCCTGATGTTCCGAGAGTAATAAACGAAATAGGGGCAGCGGAATTCTTTAAAACTCCTTGGTCGCAAATGCTTAGTGAAATTGTGAATCCAATAGGATGTGCAAATTGTCATAATCCTGAAAATCAACACTTAAGAATAAATCAAGTTCCGCTTAGAGAGGCATTTGAGCGAAATAATAGAGACATTGACAAGATTAATCTAAATGAAATGAGGTCTCTAGTATGTGCTCAGTGTCATGTTGAATATTATTTCAAAGGAGATGGTAAGTATGTGACTTTCCCATGGGATAAAGGAATGAGCGTTGAACAGATTGAAGAATATTTCGACGAGATTGAGTTTTACGACTGGATACATCAGTTGAGCAAGACTCCTGTTATTAAAGCTCAGCATCCTGATTACGAATTATTTGTAACCGGAATTCACTATCAGAGAGGAGTCTCTTGTGTTGATTGTCATATGCCTTATATAACTGAGGGTAGTCAAAAAATTACTGATCATAAGGTGCAAAGTCCTTTAAACAATATACAGAACTCTTGCCTAGTATGTCATAGGGATGATCCAGAAGAGCTATTGCGTAATGTTTATGACAGGCAGGACAAAGTATATGAACAAAAAATTAAACTTGAAGATTTGCTTGTAAAAGCACATATAGAAACAGCATTTGCTATTGATAAAGGAGCTAACTCCAATCAGTTAAAACCTATTCATAAATACATAAGACAGGCTCAGTGGAGATGGGATTTTGTTGCCGCAAGTCATGGAGTATCTTTTCACTCACCGCTTGAAGCTATGAGAATTCTATCATCAGGCATGGAGAAAGTTTCATTTGCAAGAGTTGAACTTGCCAGATTACTCGCAAGTCTCGGATATAACCAAGAAGTAATTATGCCGGATATTAGTACAAAAGCCAAAGCACAAGAGTATTTAGGATTAAATTATGATAAATTAAAATCTGAAAAAAATACATGGCTTAATACGGAACTCAAAAAGTATCTTGAAATTGCGAGAATAAGAGAAAGTAAAATGCCTATGCCTGAAAGAATTAGGTAGCTAAAGTTCCTTTCTAAAACAATATATAAAATAAACATAATAGCCTGTAAGGATCTTATTCCATGTTTCTGAGCCATTGGTACCAGCAAAATTCATGGCTGTTTTATGCAATATTTTCGGACTGAGCTTTTTTACAAGTTGTTCACGACGAGGAGTATCAAGATTTAAAGCATTTATAACTTGATTATTTATTATTTGTTCGTCAAAAATCTCATAATCATATTTTGAAATACTATTATTTAACAAACTCATATCTTCTTTTGTCCTGAAATCTGTAAAGAGAAAATATCCTCCAGGCTTTAGTACTCTATAAACCTCATCCATAAATTTGTCGAATTGAAGATACCTGTGAGAAGATTCCACATTAAATATTACATCCATTGATGAGTCGATTAAATTTAAACACTGAGCATTGCCCTGTTCAAATTTTAATCCTGAAATTTTATAATGAGAATTTCCAAAAATTGCTGCTCTTTTATCTAAATCAATTCCTAATGCAGTTGCAGGCTTAAAAGTTCGAGCGATATAATCCAGACCACCTCCACGTCCACAGCCAATTTCGAGAATGTTTTTATCCTTAATTTCAGTCATCTTTGCAAGTCTGTGGTAAAGTTGAATTGAGTACCGGTTTATTTCATCTTGATCAGCTAATTCTATGAATTCATTATCATCATGATATCCGTAATTCATAAATAAAACCTCTGCATTTTTGTCTTGTTTGTTAACGTACCAGTACCATGCTTTAAATATTATAGACCTTATACTCATATTGTATTATTATTTATAGCCGGCAAAGATAAGAATCTGTATGCATCTAACATTAACTAATTATTAAAATAATCAAAAGTTTTTAATAAAAGATAAGTGTTTATTATTACTATCATTTTTCAATTACTTATTTTTGTAGTAAATGAGAATAGAAAAAAAATATGTCCCGGATTTATTCAAAGTTTTGATATTGATTTTCGTACTTTGTTCATTTTCGGAAGTTTATTCTCAAATAATTAAAATCAATGAAATTCAATCTTCAAATTCATCAACAATTACCGATGAAGATGGTGATTTTTCTGATTGGATTGAATTGTATAATCCCTCAGACTCTGCAGTAAGTTTGGCAGGATATTATTTGTCTGATAATAATTCAATGTTGTATAAGTGGGAATTCCCTGATATTACTCTAGAGTCTGGCGATTTTTTAATTGTATTTGCTTCCGGAAAAGACAGAAAAACAGGAATCAATCTGCACACTAACTTTAAATTGGATAAAAATGGTGAGGATTTATATCTTGTTCATAATGATGGAGTTGAATTAGATTATTTTCCGCCCGTTCAAATATATACTAATTATTCTTTAGGTAGGATTCCAAACGGAAATGATAATATCCAAATAATAGTAAATCCTAGTCCCGGTTATTCCAACAACCAATCAATTGTGAATGAAACTTCTGCAGAGTTAATATTTTCTAAAGAAACAGGAATATATTCAGAACCTTTTGTTTTGCAAATATTTGCAGATAATGAATCAATAGTTTATTATACTCTCGATTCTAGTATCCCGACAGCAGAAACTGGAATTCTTTATACAGGAGACATTATTATCAGCAAAACTACTGTTTTAAAAGCCGTTGCAATAAATAATAATCAGTATGGGAAACTACAAACAGTTTTTTATTATTTTGTCGATAATGATTTGAAAACTATAAGTTCTGATATTCCTCTAATATTGATAAACTCTTTTTCTGATGAAATTACGGATGGAGAAAAGGAACTTGCCTCGATGTGTCTAATTAACGATGAATTCAGTGAGATAAACTATCTTCAAAGTTCAGATAAACAGTTTTTAGAAATTCTAATTAATAAACGAGGATCAACTTCTCTCAGTTTCAGAAAAAATAGTTATGGATTTCACGTTATCGACGATTTTCATAATACAAAAGATTTCAGGATTTTTGATATGCCCGAAGATCATAACTGGATTTTGTATGCACCTTATATTGACCGTAGTCTAATTCGGAATTCTCTTGCTTACAAAATTGCAGGAAAAATGGGGAGATATGCACCTCGATCCTTTTTTGTTGAAGTGTTCGTTAATAATGTATCTCCCAAATTCAGTATAGTTTCATATCATGGATTATACATGATGACAGAAAGAATAAAATGGAGTGAAAACCGAGTAAATATTACAAAGATTAAGCCTGATGATAATAATGAACCTGAGATAAGTGGAGGTTATATATTTAAAAAGGACAGAATATCTGTAGAAGATGAAAGTTTTCAAACTGCTAGAGGAACAGAATTTGCATTTGTGCGACCAACTCAAGAACATATTACATCTGAACAGAGAATTTGGTTGACAGAATATATCGAAAAATTTGAGCATTGTTTGTTCAGCGAAAATTTTAATAATCCAGATTCAGGGTATACTAAATATATTGACACAGATTCTTTTATTGACTACTTTCTTATTACCGAACTATTTAAGGAGATTGATGGATTCCGATTGAGTACATTTTTATATAAAGATAGAGAATCTACTTTAGTTATGGGACCTGTTTGGGACTTTGATTTAAGTGCAGGACTTGCGAATTATCTAGAAGGATGGAATCCCGAATCATGGTATTATACTCAAGTCTTAGATGAAGCAATTTGTAAGTGGTATATTAAACTTTTTGAGGATACTGAGTTTTTGAAAAATACAAAAACACGATGGTGGCAACTTAGGAAGTCGATTTTTACAATAGAGCATATATACAGTTTAATTGATGCAGATGTTAATATAATATCAGGTGCTGCTAATCGAAATTTCAATAAATGGCCTGTTTTTCTAAAATATATCTGGCCTAATTGGTTTGAATCAAACTCATGGGAAGAAGAACTTGATTATTTAAAAATATGGTTTGATCAAAGAATTAAATGGATGGATACACAAATGGGAGAGCCCATTGAAGATTCTGAAAAGATAATAATTTCATACTGGACTTTCGATAAGAATATCTTAAATAATACTCCTTTAACAAGAATAGATGCAAGTTTTAAAATAAATCCGGAAACTTACATTGAATATTACTCGGCACTCCCTGGTTATCCCTTCTCGGATTTGCACATTAATTGGCGCAAGGCATCTTTAGAAAGGCGGAATAATCCTACAAGTCTAAATTACTATCCTCATGTAAATTACGGTATTAAGTACAATGAAAACAATTTTAGGGCGGTTCAGTTAAAACCTCCATTCAGTTACCATTCTCATAGAAGTTCAATAGTATTTTATTTGCCAACAACAAACTATTCCGATATTGAATTTTCTTTTGCAGTTAGAAATGATATCGGTGAAGGAGGCATTAGCATAGAATACTCTATTTCTGAAAAATCTAATCAATGGATTCCCGTAAATTGTGATTCTATTGTTTATCCTATTTATGAAGAGTATAGAATAATAAGTATTAGTTTCTCTAATATTAATGAAGTTAACAATAATCCGAATTTTAAAATAAGGATTAAACCAAATATTGATAATTACAATAATTCTGAATGCCCCATAGTTTTTAGCAATTTCTGTTTATCTGCAAATAATTTTTCAGGCAATTCAAATAGTAATGCTTCAAAAATAGAGAATACTGCCTTTCTTGCCCAAAATTATCCAAACCCCGTAAGTTATTCTACTACAATAGATTTTGTATTATATTATGATAATACAGATGTAAATTTGAAAATTTATGATTATTCAGGCAGATTTATAAAAACAGTTTTTGCTGGATTATTAAATTCTGGCTTTTATTCTTTCGATATTGATATTTCTGATTTTAAAGACACTTATTATTTATATAGACTTACGGCGGGGAATAAGTACTATACAAAGAAAATGATGATTTTGAAAAATTAGAAAAAACGTTCATAATGATGATAATTAAGTAAAAATTATCAAATTTTTATATCAATTTTTAAGATTTGCATAATTATTGTAAATTTACCAAAATATTTTTAGCACGAATTTACTTGAAAATAATTCATTTGTACTATATAGTTTGTTTGTTAGCCTTGATTTTGCTGCACACCACAGCAGATTCTCAAAGTTTGTTTATCAACGAAATCCAATCTTCAAATGCAACTACAATAGCTGACGAAGACGGTGATTTTTCAGACTGGATAGAATTGTATAATGGAACTCAAGTGAGTATTAATCTTGAGGGTTTTTTCTTGTCTGATAACGCTTCGCTTACTAATAAATGGGAATTCCCCGATATAACAATTGAGCCGGGTGAGTATTTGATTGTATTTGCCTCAGGTAAAGATAAATATACGGGGCAGTATTTACACACTAATTTTAGTTTAAGTATTGATGGAGAACCAATTATTTTAAGTAATACTCTTGATGAAATAATTGATTTTGTGCCGCCTGTTTTTATTTCGACTGATAATTCTTATGGTAGAAATGCTCTTAATATTTATGAATGGGTATACTTTATCAATCCGACTCCTGGTGCGACAAATTCCGAACATCATTACTATGGTATTCTTGATAATGTTGTTTTCTCTAAGGCTGCGGGTTTTTATCAAGATGATTTTTTTCTGCATCTTAGTCATTCTGATCCTTGTGCAGTTATTGTATACACATTAGATGGTTCTGAGCCTGATATTAATAATCTGGGGGGTAGCACATTTCTATATAAGAACCAATATTCTTTTTTTCCTGAAGACCCTCAGGGGGATTTTCTTGAAGAAACATTTATTTCATATTTATATACACAGGCTATTGAAATTAGTAACCGGAATAATGACGAAAACATACTGTCGAAGAAAAGCACTACAGTTCATGATATTTTCTATGAGCCCCAGGGACCTGTTGATAAATCGACTATTGTTAGAGCTAGAGCCTTTAAACAAGATAACCTAAGTTCTGAAATTACTACAAATACTTATTTTATTGATAATTTAGGGATTTCAAAATATAATGTTCCTGTAATATCTATAGGATTAAACGAAAGATATTTATTTGACTATCACAAAGGCATTTATACTGCAGGTGAGGATGCAGACATTTGGCGTAATGAAAACCCTGAATTGCCTTTTATGTGGGCGTATGAAGGTAATTTTAATAGGAGAGGAGATGAGTTTGAATATCCTGCAAGCTTCGAAATTTTTGATCCAGGTAATCCAAATATATATCTTAGTCAACAAATAGGAGTTAGACTGCACGGTGGTGCCACTAGATGTTTTCAAATGAAGTCATTAAGGCTTTATGCAAGAAGCAAATATGGAAAATCTGAATTTGAATATCCTTTTTTTAAAGACAATGATTTAAAAAATTTTAAAAGGCTGATTTTGAGGAATTCCGGTAATGATTTTCCAACAGATATTTGGGAGCCATCACTATATTCAAGAACATTATTTAGGGATGCTCTTATTCACACCTTGGTAAAGCACCTAAGTTTTGATACTCAAGATTTCAGAACAGCCGTAGTATTTATGAATGGAGAATTTTGGGGTATTCACAATATTAGGGAGCGACTTGATAAATATTATATTGAATACAAGTATGGAGTTGCTCCTGAAGATTTAGACCTCATTACTGGGCTTATAATTGCTATTGAAGGCTCAAACAATCACTGGATTGAAACCTATGAATTCATAAAAAATCAATCTATGGACGATCAGTCAAATTACGAAAATGTAAAAACTCGAATTGATATTCAGAATTTTATTGATTATCAAATAACAAATATCTACGCCGCAAATACCGATTGGCCCGGGAATAACATAGATTTTTGGCGGAAAAGAACAGAATCTTATCTGCCTGGTGCTGAATACGGACATGATGGCAGATGGAGATGGATGCTTTATGATACAGATTTTGGATTTGGACTTTGGGGTGGTGATAATGCACACCTTCATAATACTTTAGAATTTGCAACTGAGGAAGATGGTCCAACTTGGCCAAACCCCGACTGGTCTACAATGATGTTGAGGAATTTGCTAACAAATGATGAATTTAAAAATGAATTTATACAAAGATTTGAATATCATTTAGTTAATACTTTTGATGGAGAAAGAGTTCTTTACATTATTGATAGTCTTGCAGATATTATTAGCCCTTTAATTCCTTTGCATTCGAATCGTTGGAACAGGGGTGAACTAACTATAGATGAGTGGAATGAAAGTGTAAATGTAATGAGGGATTTTGCAAAAAATAGACCTTGTGTTATGAGAAATTATTTAATAGATTATTTTGACATTCAAGATACTACATTTGCATATGCAGCTTGCGATACAGCAAAAAATATTCCTCAAGAGATTGAAATTCTTACCAACGAGATTAATATTTATCCAAACCCTGCATCTGAAAGTATAAACGTTGAATTGAAGTTCAGCGATAGAAGACAAAATATAAAACATGCATGGATTTCTGATATTACTGGAAGAATAGTTAGTGAAGTAAAAGTCCCTGAGACACCTATGATTAAAAACTTTAATATCAAAACCTCTCATTTAAATCAAGGTAATTATATTTTAGTACTTCAGTCTGAAAAATATTTAGTTACAAAGAAGTTTGTAATTATACATCACTAATGAGAGATACTACAAGTTTCTTAAATAGATAATATTTAGTATATTTGCTGAAATATAATCTAAATCAGTAAATATGAAGTCTTTGTTAAACTTTTTCTTTATTTTAATAATACCTTTTTTTTTAATACTTTTTCTTATTAACTGCAATCGGACTAATGATAGTGAACAGAAAAGTGCCATCGAATTGCTCGCCAACATTGGACTTAATGCTGAAATTATCTCAGCAGAAAACTTCTATAAAGGTATTGAACCTAAAAACTTTTTAAAAAGAAGCGGAGGCGCTAATTATAAGCCTTCTTATAATCCTGATCCTGCAATTCCTCCACAATGCTGGATAGAAACGGGATATGGTACTCAAAATGCTTGCAAGTACTGCCATACCGATTATCTTGCCAATATTAAGCATGGAAATGCATTGAAGATTGCTGAAGACCAAATACTTTACAGTTTTCCATCAGCCGAATTAAATCATATTTTATGGAGAAATATTATTTTCCCTGAAGAGATTATTTCAAGATTATTGGATGAAGGAATTGCTTTGCCTGATATTGATGAACTAGAGTATATTCGTTCAGATAATTGGGGTGCTGCATTTAAAATTGCAAGAGGTAAGGGTAATACTGACTGGTTAAATACTCTCAATAATGAAGATTGGATACTTTTTCCTGCCCTAAATCCTGCTCATTTGTTTCCTTATAAACACGAAAATCCTACCTCTGGGGGTAAGCATGGTTATATTGATAATGAGGGTTTTGTTAGATCAGAAACAAATGAATATACTGGTTGGAGAGCAATTAATTTCTTTCCTTACGCAATATTTACTCCTTTAACAGGCTCTGTAAGTGGAATATATATTAGACTACCTAAACAATTCATGCAAATTGATAAAATGTTTAATGCTGAGGTTTATCATAAAAACCTAAACATTTTGGAAATGAATATTAAGAATGAAAATAATAATAATACGCATTATTTGGGTGATGCTTCAGATGTTGAAGTAAAAAAGGGATTTTATCCTGTGGGAACTGAATTTGCACATCCTCTACATTATGTGGATTTATTATCTCAGGGGCAAATTAGAAAACAACTTGATGGTATGATCGATGAAAATTATATTGATTACGAATTCCCAGGTACAAGATCAAAAAGAGTGAAGGAAATTAGATATATGTACAAATGGAAAGATGTTGATTTAGAGGAACTTGAAGATGGTTACCATAATTTTGAAGAAGGAGATTTTGATTTGTTTATTGGAAATGAAGGGCAGGGTTGGATTGACAATAATGCCGGTTGGATAATCGCAGGATATATTGAAGATCGAAATGGTAATTTGCGAACTCAAACTACTGAAGAACTTGCCCAGTGTCTCGGATGTCATGGAAATGTTGGAAATACTGTGGATGCAGTATGGTCATTTCAACGAAAACTTCCCGGTAATAAAGGCTGGCAAGAGATGAATTATGGGAATTATAATGCATTAAAACCTAATCTTACTAAATTGGAGGATTATGTAAATGAAAAAATGAATATGGGAGAGTTTGGCTATTTCCTTTACTCAGTTGTTGGTGCTGATTTATATGGAGTTATGTCATCTGAAATTGTAGCAGAACTGAAAAAATTTGTCACGAATGAAAAAATAATTACAAAATATAATCTCGAAGTTTTATTCGACGATTCAAAACTAAAAAACTCCAACAAGCAAATTCGGCACGAAATTCTGAAGGAGAGACAAAAAATCATGAGATATTATGCCGAAACAGGAGCTTATCTAAAATATAATGAAGAATTTGATAAATTTTTTATTAAAGGGAACATCTTTTACCCAAGTGTGGCAACAATGAAGAATAATATTAAATTATACCGTCAAATTGTTTTGGATCAATCATTTAATCTAGGCAAAGATGTTTTTGGAACAGAAAGGGACAATGTTCCCTTCACCTTTCGTTCTGATGGAGAAATATCTGATGCTAGTGGAAAAATAATATCTGCTGGTGATATAATAAAAAGCAGACCATTTGATAAAGATGGCGTAGGAACTACTCCAACAGGTATCGTAAAAGTGAATTCCGACGGAGAACCTATTGACATTTTTGGCGGGGTCATTGATATTGAAAAGAATCCTGAAGATGCAGAAGGTCATATTTCGTCAGGTGGAACTTTCGACATGGAGTATAATCCTATATTGAGCAAAACTTCATTCAGACCAATATGGTAAACTGATGATTAAATGCAGGGAATATAAAGGTCTTTTTTCGGATTTATTATAAATATCGGAATTCCACGTTTGTTACTTATGATTCTGGTTTCTTTGTATCCAAAAATATAGTTTAATAGGTTTGATTCTTTTGTACTCATCAAGGTCATAAACAATGAATTATGATTATCAGCATAAGACAGAGCTGCGTTTGAAAATCCCGTATATTTAACCGGAGCAATTACTTTATTATATTTAAGTTCAAATTTATCGAAAAATCTTGTGCAGAAAAGCAAATTATTTTTAAGTCTGTCATCTTTAATATTTGGAACAAAAATGTCGATTTCTGCATTCAGATTTTTTGCTAAATATGTTACCCAGCCTGTTTGTTCTTTCATTTCTTTATTTAAATCAAGTGGTAAAAGAATGCTCCGATTATCAGAGGGAGAAGAAGAGTTTTTTTGAATAACAAAATATGGAATTCTAGATTTTCTGATTATTTTAACAGCCGACTGTCCACTCATAAATTGCAGGTCGCTTTTTCCGTGCACAGCAATAATGTTAAAGAAAGTATCGTGTGATTCAGCGACTGAGTTTAAAATGGTACAAGTACAACCTTCTTCAAAATAGGTATGACATTTTAAATTAAAATCATTTTCAATATTTTTTTTTATGCTTTCCAGTTTATCTCGCACTTTTTCTTCGGTCTTTGATTTTCCAAGTATTTGATAAGTATTATCATTTATTACATGGATTATCATCAGTTCCTTTTTGTACTCCTTTGCAAAAAACACTCCCCACTCAAGGCACTTATTACCAAGAGGGGTTAAATCAGTATAAACCAATATTTGCTGAACTTTTTCTTGTTTCATATTTTTTCATTTTCCATTTCAATACTTATTATCCAGTCTTTCAAACAATATAAAAAAAGATGTTTCAATTTTTCATTTAAAACAAATAATAATTGAGATAAAAATACACAAATTTTGTGAATCTGCATTTATAATTATTTTCTTAATTTACAAGTTATTTAATTGCTAGAATACAATAAATTTAAAAGAATTTAAACTAACGAATACCCGAAGAGACAAAATGAAATAAATTATAAATTTCAAAAAAAAACTATAATTTTTGATAAAAGTACAATATATGAGTTAAATTATATCTAAATCAGGTTAAAAACTCTATGTGTTTTAGGTATATTAATACTATTATATCATTTTGATTTTCAATAAATTTGCTTTTTTTACCTATTTATGTTTTATTAAAAAATATGAGCTATGAGAAACCTACTAGTATTTATTATGTTCTTGATAATTGGTTTAAATCTATATTCATCAGAACCAGTAAAAATTTACGGGGCAAATTCCATTGCTGATGGAACAGGTTATTCATCATTAAAAGCTGCCTTTGACGCAATCAATGCTACCGCCAATCAATCTGGGAAAAACATTGAAGTGCGAATTGGGGCTTCTGTTACCGAAACTGCTACAGCTTCATTGTCAAATAATAATTGGAATAGCCTTACGATTTTCCCGACAGCTGCCGACTTAGTGATTGATGCAAATATGGGAAGTGCGGTTATTCGTTTGAATGGCACAAAAAACGTAACACTTGACGGACGAGTTGACAAATCCGGTTCAACTGCTTCTTTATCTGTAATAAACAATAGTGCTAATGGCGGTGCTGTTGCAATTGACTTAGTAAATTCTGCCGAGAGCAATACTTTACAATACACAAAATTTAAAGGGCAACTTGCAGATAATTCGCGAGGTGTAGTATTTATTGGCTCATCATCTTCGGGCGACGGGAACAATAACAATATTATACAATACAACGAAATTAGCGGGATTGATGCAGATAAACGACCACGGCATGCAATTGCTTCGAACGGAACAGCAGGCAGGGAAAATAAAAACAATCAAATCCTTAACAACAATATCTTTGATTTTATAAATAAAACTGCAAATTCAAATGGCTTAACACTGATTTCAGGCTCGGAAAATTTTATAATTTTGGGTAATAGTTTTTATGAAACTGTTGATGACTTTGGACCGGAGGGAGGATATAGTTATTATGCGATACGAACTAATACAAACTCTGCACACACAATCACAAATAATTACATTGGTGGCAAGGCTCCTGAAGTTGGAGGCGTGTGGAAAACAAGTAAAGGAGTCCCTGATGCACATCATAGTTTTACTGCAATTTATGTTGCAGGTAAAGCCGATGAAGCATCTTTAGTTAAGGCTAACACAATCAAGAACTTCTACATGGTAACGGGTGGGGCTGGTTCGAATCATGATACATGGGACGGAATCTTTATCCAGGATGGGAATGTTGATGTTCTAAATAATACGATAGGAGCACAACCGGAACAGCTTCAATTTATGTTGAAGCTACTCATGGAAGTACAATTGCAACTGCTCATGGAATCTTAAACAATAGTACTGGCACTGTAAATATTAAAAACAATATAATCGGTTCTATTGAAATTAAAGGAGCTAGTGATTATTCACATTCATTTGAAGGAATTTATTTACGAGCCAGAGCAAATATCACATATATTACAGACAATTTATTTGGCAGTACAACAACGGCAAACAGTATTAATGTAAGTGGTACAGCAAATACATCTTCGTACAAACAAGATGTTTACGGGATTTTCAGCGCTTCTCAAAATGAGACTTATATCAAAAGAAATACTATTGCTAATCTGCGAAATGCATACTCTGGCTCCCTAACAACATCTAGAACCCGAGCGATTCGAGTTTTAGCCGGTTCGAATTATATCGAGAATAATGAAATTTACAATATATCATCAAACTCAAATCAAGCAGCGGCAATCAATAGTTCTGCATCTGTTATTGGAATTGATATAACTGCAAATACTGAAGGAACTATACAGACTATAAAAGATAATACTGTTTACAATCTAAATGCAGACAATACAGGAGCTACTGCTGTAGCTGCATTTGGAATATATTTTTCGGGACCAACAAATGTTCAACGCACGATAATAGAACGTAATTTTATTCATAGCATCAACTCGACGAGTATATCTAATAATACAATTTTAATTGGTTTGCTTTTACACCGTGGCAATAATTCAATTTACAACAACATTGTTTCTTTGGGTGTAAGCGTAAATCGTGGATACAGAATTTATGGAATTTGGGATGATAGCGGTAGTACAAACAATAATAATATTTATTTCAACACTATTTATATCGGAGGTAATGTAACAATTGGCACAACAACCTCTGTAAGCACTGCACTATGGAATCAAAATAACACTTCTACAAGAAATTATCGCAATAATATCTTTGCTAATCAACGCTTGGTTAATGGATCAGGCAGCAATGATTTATTTGCAATTCGATTGGGTGGGATGACAAATGTTACTATTAATTATAATAATTATTGGTCAAATGGGAATCGAATCGGAAGGGTTGCAAATGGACCATTACGTGTTGCTCTGCACCAATGGAGAATAGCCACATCGCAAGATGCCAATAGTTTTGAGATCGATCCTCTGTTCCAAAACACTTCAGGAAACTGGAATGTCGCACAAGATTTTATTACAGATATTCTTGTTGGTAGTTTACCGGGGATAGTAATTGCCGGAATCGATAATGACTATGATGATGTGGAAAGACTTAATCCCCCAAAAATGGGAGCGTTCGAAAACAATAATTTTGTATGGTATGGTACAGTCAGTACAGACTTTAACGACCCTGAGAATTGGGCTGCATCTGGAACAGGAATAGTGCCACCTAATGGGGCTGACGTAACATTTGCTACAACTCCAACAAACTCTTGCTTTCTTGATCAGGAACGAAGATTAAGAAACATTATTATTAATAGTACAAATGCTAATAATTATTTCGTTCTTAATGGTCAAACATTAAACTTAACAGGAGAATTAAGTTTCACTAACGATGCAAAACTTGATGCAAAAGCTAGCGGATCTTTTTTAGTGCTTAAAGGTACAACTGAACAATCTTTAGCATTAGGGACAATTCTTGATAACGAATTTGCCGGTCTTGCTCTTGATAATGAGCTTGGATTTACACAGAACACAGATTATTTGGTTACAGAGTCGTTTAATTTAACAAGTGGAGCATACTCAATTGGTGCAAATACTTTAACAATTAACGGAAGTGTTACTCAGACATCAGGAACTCTTACAGGCGGAGCAACATCAAACATTGTATTTGGCGGTTCGGGTGCTGCAACAATTTTGCCGGCTGTTACTTTAAATGATTTAACAATAAATCGTGCAAACGGCATAAATATGAATGGCAACGTAAGTGTTGGTGGAACATTAGCTTTAAGTTCAGGCACCTTGACTTTAGGTGCAAACCAACTTACAATTTCGGGCAATTCTCCAACCGGAACTGGCAGTGTTAATGCTTCCAATGCATCTGCTGAACTTGTATTTAGCAATTCTGCAGCGATAACGCTATTGTCAACATTTTTTGGAGGAAATGCCGTAAATGATCTTACAATTTCGGGTGCCGGCGGTGTAACTTCACGTGGTGATTTTACTGTTAATGGCATCTTGAATCTGCAAGCTGCAAATGCTAGTGCAATAAAAGGGAGCTTAGATTTGCTTAATGAAGGTGATTTAATAGATGAGCGCAAGATTTTAACAATGGGAGCTTCTGCTACTACAATTGGCTTTGGCGATGTAACAGGAAAAGTTAAACGTAACAGCATTGATGCAAACACTGCATATACTTTTGGCAGCCAATTTTCAACAATTACATTTACAGGTGGTACAGGTGCTGAATTACCATCAGATTTGACTTTTATTATAAAAATCGGAACTGCTCCACCGAATGCAATTAAAAATGATGCTGTTCAAAGATATTATGAAATTATTCGCACTGGTGGTTCATCACCTACAAGATTTAATCTTAATTTAAGATATCTTGATTCTGAGTTAAATGGAAATGAACAATCAAAAATGGTATTTTGGGATCATCATGTTCCGTATAATGGACTTTCTCCTCACGAGCATGGTGTGTCTTTTCACAATACCTCCAATAATTTTATGTCTCTTGCAAGTCATGGGATAGTGTATTTGGTTGAAAATGAATATACAGGAGAAATTGCTTATGTTGATGATATTACAACACCTCCGAATCAATCCAAAATTTGGATTCTTGCCAATAGAAATACTCCCTCAGGTAGTGATGTGTTTATATGGATAGGTCCTTATGATAGCAATACAGACTGGACATCAGACAACAATTGGGCTGATAATTGTTCACCTGCTAGTGCAGCAGCGGGTACTTGTATGGACGCTCCTTATAGCGGTTCGATAATAAGCCCTTCAACTCATCAAATATTTATTCAAAGTGGTGAAAGTCACTGTATTGCTCCTGATGCCGACCTAAGAGCATACTCTATTTATGTTGAAGAAGGTGGTAAATTTGAAGCTAGAACCGGTCGTAAAATTGAAGTCGATTATGTAAAAATCTTTGAATCCGGAACTTTTACTGCAATTGATAACACTATTGATGTATTAGGTGCAATTAATATCAATAACGGTAATGTTTCTTGGAATAATGCAGGAGAATTTGCAGCAGGAACAAGCAAAGTTTATTTTAAAAATGCTAATGCTGCAATAGCAGGAAGTACCGATTTTTATGATGTAGAAATTCCTGCAACTAATAAACTATCTATGATGGCGGATAGCCGCATGGGAATTGAAAATATTTTAACAGTTTCCGGAACATTTAATACTACCTTCTACGGCAATACTAAAGTTGAATACAATGGTGCTGCACAAACAGTTATAAATCCTGAAAACAATGAGTATTCTACCCTTATTCTTAGTGGCAGTGGGGCTAAAACTTTACCCGTAGCTTTAACAAATGTTCTTGCTGATTTTGAAATTAATGGTACAGCATCAACAACCGGAACCGTAGGATTAACAATTGACGGAAATATGAGTATTGCTACAGGGGCAACATTTGCAACTGGTGCTTTTGATCACGCATTAAAAGGAAATCTTGAGAATAATGGAACTTTTACCGCATCTTCAACCAACTTATTTACTTTTAATGGCTCAACAACTCAACTTATATCCGGTGATGTAAAAACAAGTTTTGACATCTTAGAACTCAACAATAGCAGCGGTTTAAATATGCTATCAGATGTTGATATAAATAACGAATTGCGATTAAGCTCTGGAATAATTGATGTTGCAGACAATACACTGGGAATAAATGGAACTATTACCGGTGTAAGTGCAAATGACAAAATTAATGTTTCAAATCTTTCATCTCTAAGTTTTGGAGGCAGCGGTGCATATTCTATTCCTAATGACTTATTTGTAAATAATCCAACAATTGATAAACTTACAATTAATCGTATTGGTGGAGTAAGTATTGCAAATCAGGACTTTACAATTAACGGAAACCTTGCTCTAATTGCTGGAAATCTTGTTGTTGGAAGTTCAACTCTTGGAATTAATGGAACCACAAGCGGAACAAGTCAGATTGAACTAAGTAATAGCTCTTCATTAAGCTTTGGAGGCATTGACCAGTTTATTATTCCTGACGATTATTTTGCAGGAACTACAGAAATTAGCAATCTTACAATAAACAGAACAAATGGAGTGGCTCTTGGTAATCAAACGTTTACGATAAATGGTACACTAGATTTAGAGCGCGGTGAATTAAGTGCAGAGGGAAAAACAATAAATATTGTCGGCAATATTGCCGGTAATGCAGGAACAATTGGCACAAATTCCACCTCCATACTAAATTTTACAGAGAGTTTAATAACTGATCCTGCAATATTTTTACCACCATCTGTATTTTCGAATAACACACTTGGGACTTTATTGGTAAACAGAACAAATGGTTTTTACCTTAGCAATCAGGATATTATTATTGCTGATGAATTGATACTTGAAAAAGGCATAATAAACGGAAATGACAATTTTATAATTTTCAATGAGGGTACTAGTTTTAGTACTTCTTCATCTAAAAGTTTACCTGCCGATGCTAACAGATTTATTAATGGCTGTGTTCGTAAAATTGGCAATACCGCATTTACTTTCCCGATTGGAAAAGAAGGCGTATTTGCTCCAATTGCAATATCTGCTGCTGATGGTGGTGGAATAAATACCGATTACTTTGATGCGTGTTATTATGATTATAATCCAAGTCTTGACTTATACAATATATATAGCAGAGGTGCAGGAGTTCATCATGTTTCATCAAGTGAGTACTGGACACTTGAACGAACAGGAACAAACAATGTTAGTGTTACTTTAAGTTGGGATGCTCGAAGCGGCGGAGTTACGAATTTAGATAAGCTTTTAGTGGTTCATTGGGATGGAACAAAATGGGAAAATAAAGGACAGAGCGCCGTTACCGGAGATGTTAATGCCGGAACAATAGCTTCCTTGCTTGTGAGCGATTTTAGTCCGTTTACTTTAGGCTCTGAAAATAGCGAGAATCCTTTGCCGATAAGTTTATTATATTTTTATGCAGAATGTAATAATGATAATATTCAGCTAGTTTGGGAAACAGCTACAGAAATAGATAATGATTATTTTGAGATTCTTCGGAGTAGCGATGCTGTTTCTTGGATGTTAGTTGCAACTGTTACCGGAGCAGGAAATAGTAACTCTCCTAATTCGTATATTTGTATAGACAGGGTTGAGAATGCAGCATATTATTATAAATTATTGCAGTATGATTTTGATGGAAAAAAGACAGAGTTTAAAATGGTTTTCGCTAATTGTAAAGAAAACAACTCTTTAGTTTTCTTATTTCCTAATCCGGCACGGGATTTTATTAATCTTATATCTTATGATTATCCCGAAAATGAAGTTTTTAATATTTTAAACTCTAATGGACAAATTGTTAGAACTGGATACTTGCTTTCGAGTCAAATGTCAATAAATATCAGCGAACTTACCTCGGGAGTGTATGTATTGCTTATCCCTAGAACTGCTCAGGTAATAAAATTTAAGAAATATTAGAAACTGAGATATTTTTAAACTTTTTTTTGTTTTATTTGTTTTAATTATATGTTTTAAGGGATAATAAATATTTAGATAAAAAATGGGCAACAAAATTTTAAAACTAACTGAGAGTGTGAGTTGGATAGGTATTCGAGACTGGGATATCCGTACATTTGATATTGTAATGACAACCGAATTCGGAACAACTTACAATTCGTATTTTATTGATGCCGAAAAAAAGGCGATTGTTGAAACAGCAAAAGAAAAGTTTAGTGATGAATATCTCGAAAAAGTTAGAGAAGTGTGTAATCCCGATGAAATAGATTATATTATTCTAAATCATACAGAGCCGGATCATTCAGGTTCACTGGGTAAACTTCTCGAAATATCTCCAAAGGCTAAAGTGGTAGCTAGTGGTCAAGCAATAAAGTATTTGCAGGAAATTCATGAAAAAAAGTTTGAATATATTATTGTAAAAGATGGCGATGAATTGAACCTTGGTAATAGAACTCTGAAATTTATTGGTGCTCCCAATTTGCATTGGCCAGATTCTATTTACACATATTTAGAAGAAGAAAAAGTGCTTTTTACATGCGATTCCTTTGGTGCTCATTATTGTTCGGAAGAAATGTTTGATGATCTTGTCCCTGAATATGGCGATGCGTTTAAGTATTATTTCGATGTAATCTTAAAGCCTTTCAGCAAGTTTATGTTAAAAGCAATCGAAAAAATCAAACCTCTCGAATTAAATGTAATCGCTACAGGACATGGACCAATTATAAGAAAATATCATAAAGAGATTATTAATCTTACTGAGAAATATTCTCAGGAATATATTGACTCGAATGAACATTCGCGAAAAAAAGTTCTTATAGCTTACGTTTCTGCATACGGTTACACAGGACTTATGGCAGAATCAATAGCAGAGGGAATAAAATCAGCCGGAGATATTGATATCGAAATTTGCGATATTGAAAACATTGAACTTGGTGAATTAGATTCAAAACTTGTAGCATCAGATGCTATTATTGTTGGTAGTCCAACCATAAATCAGAATATTTTGTTACCGGTTTACAAATTATTTGCTCTAATTAATCCAATCAGAGACAGATTTAAGCTTGCAGCAGCCTTTGGTTCCTACGGATGGAGCGGGGAAGGAGTTGCCATAATTGAAGCAGTTATGAGAACTCTGAAGTTAAAAGTTTTCAACGATTCAGCAGCAGTGAAATTTCGACCAGATACTGATCAGAAGAATGAACTGTTAGGTTTTGGTAAGTGTTTTGGAGACAAGCTTTTGAAAGAGTAAAAGTAAAAAAATCCCTCGAAAGAGGGATTTTTTTTATTTAATTTTTGCATTTACTAACTGAAGAACCTCCTGTTCAATTTCAATAGCTTTATCTTCAATATGTTTTCCTTTTTTTAGGATATCATCAACGAAGCTCTTGTCTTTATAATCACCGGTATTGATTTTTACGTTCAAATATGCACCTTGAACAGCGGCTCTAGCAGCTAGGGCGCCAACACCTGCATCAGAAATTGAGGCTTCCAGACCAGTTTTAGCCATTTCGAGCATTACTTCCATTGACTGATAGCTCAGTTCCATCGTTTTATAAGGAATTTCTATTGCATATCTGGTTGCATCTTGAATAGCTTGAGTTCTTGCAATTTTCTCTGCATCAGTAGATTTAGGAAGTCCAAATGCTTCCATAATTTTGTTAAATGCATTTGTGTCTTCATCTACTAGTTTAAGAAGCTCGTCGTGATAATACTTGCCTTTTTCAGCCCAATCGCTGTAATCTTCCCATTTATCTGTATGACGATGCTTATGAGCTGTAAGATTTGCAACCATTGTTCCAAGTGCAGCTCCAAGTGAGCCCATATATGCAGCTATTGAGCCTCCTCCGGGAGCTGGAGCGTCAGATGCTGTTGTGTGGCAGAACTCGGTTAAATTCATATCTATAAGCTTCTTTTTGCTGTCATCTTCAAGCATATATTCTATGATGTTTTTCTGTGGGTCAAAAGGTTTAAGCTCATCAAGCCCTAGTGATTTAACAGCAATTTTAATTATATCATTATCGGCAATACCAGTTGATCGACCTTGTTTTTTGAGAAAATATTTTCCGGCATCAATTATCGCTTTTAGTGGCATAACACCTACCAATTCGGAGCCTGTAACACGAAGCCCAATCTTGTCAGCTTCTTTACAAACAGTATCAAACGCTATGTGAACCGGTGTAACATTTATGTCGGTAAGATTCATTGAAATTTGGGCAACACCGTATTCTTCAATAAACCATCCAATAGCTTTTACAGACTTAAGCAATCCTGGTTCGAACACTTTTTCGCCTTTCTCATCTGTAACAATTTTTCCTGTAACAGGATGACCTTCGCGTTTAACTCGACCTTTTTCCCTTACGACAAATGCTACTGAGTTAGCTTTATTGACAGATGTTGTGTTTAGATTGATATTGTATGCCACAAGGAAGTTTCTTGCTCCAACGGCAGTTATACCTGATTTTTTTACATGCTCATTCCAAACATTTGGTCCAAAATCAGGCTTCCAATCTTCTGTCTCAATTCTATTCTTAATACCTTCGTATTCTCCTGCACGACAGTTTGCCAGATTTCTACGTTTTGCTTCAAAAGCAGCATATTCGTAACAATAAATAGGAATATCTAGTTCTTCACCAATCCTTCTCGCTAGTTTATGTGCATATTCTACTGTTTCTTCCATTGTAATATTAGATACAGGAATTAATGGACATACATCGGTCGCACCAAAACGTGGGTGAGCTCCTTTGTGTTTACTCATATCTATTAATTCTGATGCTTTTTTAACACCTCGAAAAGCAGCTTCGCAAACTTCATCAGGTGTTCCAACAAGAGTGACAACAGTTCTATTTGTTGCAGCTCCCGGATCAACATCTAAAATTTTTATCCCTTCAACACTTTCTATGGCATCTGTAATTTGCTTAATAACAGACATGTCACGTCCTTCACTAAAATTAGGTACGCATTCAATGATTTGTTTCATAAGTATTTAATATTTAATCGTTTATCTTTTATAAAATCTTTCCGAAATATATAGAAAATATATTAAATCACAAAAAGGATTTACGAAAAGAAAATATAATCATTATAGAAGCTATAATTCTTTCTGAATTATAAGATTAGGAAGGGAGGATGAAATAATATCAAATTAATATCATCCTAAATCACTCATATTTTGTATTTTTGTTGCAAATAATATAGTTACATATGAAAACAATTATAAAAAACATAAAAGAACTCGTGCAGGTTGAGAAAAATCCCAAGCTAATGGTTTGCGGTGCGGATATGGCAAAAATCGGAACAATAAAAAATGCATGGCTTCTAATTAATGATGATATAATTGAGGATTTCGGAGAGATGTCATCGCTTGATGAGACAATATTTGAAGACGTTGAGGAACTAATTGAAATTGATGCAAGCGGAAAACTGTTACTCCCATCTTATTGTGATCCCCATACTCATCTCGTTTTTGCTGGAAGTAGAGAAATTGAATATAGTGATAAAATAAAAGGTCTTAGCTATGAAGAAATAGCAAAACGTGGAGGAGGAATTCTCAATTCTGCTAAACTACTGCATAATGTATCTGAGGATGAGCTTTACGAACAATCTTTGGTTCGAGTTCATGAGATTATTTCACAAGGAACCGGAGCAGTTGAGATAAAAAGCGGCTATGGTCTAAATACTGTAGATGAAATAAAAATGCTTCGTGTTATAAAAAGAATCAGAGAAACGACTCCGCTTACTGTAAAATCAACTTTTCTTGGCGCACATGCACTCCCGATTGAATTCAAGCAAAAACCCGACGAGTATGTTAATATGGTAATTAATGAAATGATTCCTCTCGTTGCAGCAGAAGAGTTGGCAGATTATATAGATGTTTTCTGTGACAAAGGTTTTTTTACAGTCGAACAGACTGATAGAATTTTAATGGCTGGAATTAAGCATGGTATGAGACCTAAAATTCACGCTAATGAACTTGCAAAATCAGGAGGCATACAGGTTGGTGTTAAATACAATGCTCTGTCGGTTGATCATATTGAATACACTGAAGAGGATGAGATAAAAGCATTGCTCGACAGTGAAACTATGCCAACAATTTTGCCTGGGGCAGCATTCTTTCTAAATATGCCTTATGCTCCTGCGAGAGAAATGATTAAAGCAGGATTACCTGTGGCAATTGCATCGGATTATAATCCTGGATCATCGCCCAGTGGCAATATGAAGCTGATGATGTCATTTATGTGTGTTAATTACAGATTATTGCCAGAAGAAGCTATTAACGCAGCTACTATTAATGCAGCATACGCAATGGGGCTTAGTGAAGAGCTAGGGAGTATAGCTAAAGGAAAACGTGCAAACATGTATATAACTAAAGAAATTCCAACATATCAATTTCTGCCTTATGCTTATGGCTCAGACCTAATTGAATCTGTAATTCTAAATGGAGTAATACTTTAGTTAAAATAATGTAATTAAATGTATAATAAGAATTTATAATAATGAAAAATTCAATAATACTTCTGTTTTTCTTGCTGACTTTTCCTGCTATTTTTTCTCAGAATATAAATGATCAGGGTATATTTTTGAAAGAAAATGCGGGAGCAGATAGGCATACTTTCAGTTATAATTTTGAGATTGGAGTTTTTCCTGATAATATCACTGATTATACTATTTTTTGGCATTCAATACCAGTCGCTCAAGGTAGAAGTGGTACATGTTGGGCTTATTCTGCAGCATCATTCCTCGAGTCTGAGTTATACCGATTACATAACAAAAAAATTAAACTGTCAGAAATGTTTATTGTTTATTATGAGTACATTGATAGAGCAATCCATTTTGCTGGTAATGAAGGTAAAACATATATCGGACAAGGCAGTGAGAATAATGCAGTCTTAAGAATTATGTCAAATTATGGTTTATTGCCATACGAAAAATATACAGGATTACTAGACGGAAAATTTGAGAATGACCACTCTGTATTTTTTAAAGAGTATAGTGATTATTTAGATTCAGTAAAAAAAACAGAATTACTTAATGAAGAGCAAATTGTATTATTTGTCAAAAGATTGCTGGATAAGCATTTCGGAACTCCACCAGATTCTGTTCAAATTGATGGGGAATGGTATACTCCAAAGTCTTATTTATCAGATTATTTAAAATTAAACACTAGTCAGTATTTCAGTTTTATGTCAACAAAGGAACTTTCGTACAATACGAAGCATGAGCTGGTTGAAGATGACAATTGGTGGCATGGCAAGGATTATTATAATCTTAGCCTTGAAGATTTTATGCAAATATTCCATAGAGCAATTATTGCAGGATACACGATTAGTCTTTGTGGTGACGTTACCGAGGCTGGTTATGATAGATTTGGAGATATTGCAATTGTTCCATATTTTGATATTCCTGCAGATTATATAGATGAAAACTCACGTCAATTTCGGTTGTCTAATAATACTACCATTGATGATCACTGTATACATGTTGTTGGATATCAGAAATATAATGATGTTTATTGGTATTTGATAAAAGATTCAGGTAGAGGTGCTTTTGCAGGAAATAATAAGGGGTATAGATTCTATCATCAAGATTATGTAAAACTTAAAATGATACATTTTATGATTCATTCAGATCCGGCAAGGGACATTCTTGATAAGATTATTAAATAGTAAGTTTAATCATCAAAAAAACTTTTACATTAAATTTCTGAACTTACTATAAAAGACTAATTTTGCTGGGATAAAAAAATAATATGAAGGATTTGTTAAAAGGAAAGATTCCTTTGCTTGAAGAGTTTTATTCTGTTCAGGGAGAAGGATTTAACACAGGTAGGGCTGCATATTTTATAAGAACTGGGGGTTGTGATTTAGCTTGTTGGTGGTGCGATTCCAAAGAATCTTGGAACCCTGAAATTCATCAATATATAGAAATAGAGGAAATAGTAAAAAGAATTAAATCTACTGCTTCTGATACAATTGTAGTAACCGGTGGAGAGCCTTTAATTTATAACTTCGATGAGTTTTGCAGGATTGCAAAGGAAAACAATCTGATTACGATGATTGAAACCTGTGGAGCTCATAATTATAGTGGGACATGGGATTGGATATGTCTGTCGCCTAAAAAGCAAAAACCTCCAAAAGCAGAATATTACAATATGGCACACGAATTGAAAGTTATTATTTATGACAACTCCGATTTGTACTGGGCAGAAGAATGTGCAGAAAAGGTAAACAGTGATTGTTTGTTGTATTTGCAGCCAGAATGGAGTAGGTTTAAAAAAAATGGAAAAATGATTACTGAATATGTTAAGCGTAATATAAAATGGAAAATTTCGATACAAACTCACAAATTCCTACAAATACCATGAGAAATATTTTTTATGTTATTACAGCTACATTTTTTCTCTTTATATGTAGTGCAGATTTGTATTCCCAAAGTCGTAAAGCGGTTGCAAATTTTGAAAAAGCTATTGAAGCAATAAGAATGAATGATCAAAGAACTGCTATTAGGCTTGCGGGAAAAGCCATTGAAATTTCTCCCGACTATTTGGAACCTCATTTGTTATTAGCTGAGGTTTATAGTTTCAGAGAGGAAACTAAGAGAGCAAGATTTTTTTACGAAAGAGTGTTTGAACTTAATCCGATGTACGACCCTTCAATAAGTTTAAATTTAGCTCTTTATACTTTTCAAGAAGGAGAGTATAATGTCGCAAAAAAATATATAGACTTTTTCTTTAAATACGGAGATAAGCGTAAACAGACAAGTTTTGACTCAGATAGACTCAAGGAATTTATTTATTTTGCTGTTAATGCAGTTGAAAATCCTGTGCCTTTTGAACCTAAAAGTATAGGATCGGGTATAAATACCAGATTTGATGAGTATTGGCCCTCTCTTTCAGCTGATGAGACTGTACTTGTTTTTACCCGTCAAATTCCTTTGGATCCAACTAATATCAAAGAATCTAGAGCTAGTATGCACGAAGATTTATTCGTATCATTTTTAACTCCTCAGGGTTGGAGCGAAGCTGTTCCTTTACCGGGAGGAGTAAATACTAATTTAAATGAGGGAGCTCAGTGCATTTCTGCAGATGGAAATACTGTAATCTTTACAGCTTGTAACAGACCGGATGGCTTAGGGTCATGCGACTTATATATCATGTTCAGGAGAGGGAATCGTTGGACCGAACCTCGTAACATGAAGACAGTAAATTCAAGACACTGGGATAGTAATCCTTCCTTATCTGCAGACGGAAGAACTTTATATTTTGCAAGCTCTCGTCCGGGAGGAGAAGGTGGTAGTGATATTTGGGTGGTAAATTTAGATAGAGAAGGAAATGCTTTAAATAAACCACGAAGTTTAGGAGCTCCAATCAATACCGATCATGATGAAGTCTCCCCATTTATTCATCCCGACGGTAAAAGCCTATATTTTGCCTCTAATGGACATATAGGGATGGGAGGATATGATTTATTCGTTTCTAGACTCGGGGATGATGGCAAATGGCAGAAACCTGTTAATCTAGGTTATCCAATTAATACTTTTGCAGAAGAAAGAAGTTTGATTGTAAATGCAAGAGGCGATATCGCAATGTTCGCTTCGGCAAGAGAAGAAGGAAAAGGTCTTGATATTTATTATTTTGAAATACCTGAAGAAGCAAAACCAACTACTGTTACTTATGTTAAAGGATATGTTTACGATGCCATTAACGGACATAGATTAGAAGCAGACATTGAACTCATTGAATTAAGCTCAGAAGAACTTGTAGCAAAGCAAACATCAGATAAAATTACAGGAGAATACTTTGTCTGTTTGCCAATAGAAAAAAATTACGCCTTTAATGTTTCAAAACCAGGATATTTATTCTTTTCAGGCAATTTTTCTCTAATTGGTCTCGAAGATCCTGAAAAACCTTATATAATGAATATTCCTTTGAATCCAATTCAAAGTGGAGTATCTGTTGTTATGCAAAATATATTCTTTGAGTTCGATTCTTTTGAGTTGTTAAGTGACTCATATGCAGAACTTAATAAAATTGCTGATTTTCTTAAGTCTAACCCAAACATTAAAATTGAAATTGGAGGGCATACTGATAATCTTGGCTCCAAGGCATATAACCTTAGTTTATCTGAAAATAGAGCAAAATCAGTGTATACATATCTCATAAATAAAGGTATAGAAGCTAAGCGATTATCTTACAAAGGTTATTATTTCTCTAAACCCATTGCAGATAATGATTCAGATGAAGGAAGAGCATTAAACAGAAGAACAGAATTCAAAATTATCAGCCTAGACTGATATTAAAAGCATGAATTATTCTGATAGACTTGGTACTGAAAATATTCAAAAGCTACTCGTAAAGCTCTCCATTCCATCAATTATTGGAATGTTAGCAATATCAATATACCATATTGCTGATACAATTTTTATTGGACATGGTGTAGGAGCAATGGCAATAGCCGGAGTATCAGTTGCAATGCCATTATTGATGACTTTAAACGTATTCGGACATGCTATAGGAATAGGGGGAGCTTCAATAATTTCCAGAGCTTTCGGTTCAAAAGATAAAGAGAAGGCTGAAAAAACTTTAAATCAGTTGATGTGGCTGATTATTCAGATCAATTTTGTAATTTATTTTATCGCATACCTACAACTTGAATTCTTACTGAAAGTATTTGGTGCTGATGAAACAATAATGCCATATGCATATGATTATGCTGTAGTTGCTCTGATAGGTTCATTTTTTCTGAATATCCTCTTTGTAGTAATGAATACTATTAGAGCTGAGGGTAATGCCAAATACCCAATGTTGATACAACTGATTGCAGCATCGCTTAACCTTGTTTTAAATCCAATATTTATTTTTGTCTTAGAATGGGGAGTTACAGGAGCAGCAATTGCCACAAGTGTTAGTCAGTTCTTTGGAGCAACTATGGCAATAGTTTATTATACTCATTTGAAGCGTAGCAGTCTTAAATTAAGATTTTCAATGATACTGACAAAACCAAAAGACTGGAGTATTATTAAAGAAACTCTTGCAATAGGATCATCCTCATTTGCTCGACAAATGGCAACTTCGGTTATGGCTATTGCATTGAATCATAGTTTATTAATCTATACCGGACCACTAGGAGTTGCTGCATTTGGAGTGATTTATCGCTTGTCAATGTTTTTCTTTATGCCATTATTTGGTATTAATCAAGGATTTATGCCAATTGTTGGGTATAATTATGGAGCGAAAAATCCTGAACGAGTAATCAAATCAATAAAAATTTCTAGTATTTATTCAACTGTCTTATGTTTGCTGGCTTTTATCGTATTTTACTTTTTCGATGAAACTCTAATAGGAATGTTTACTCCCGACAAAGAACTAATTGAAATTGGAAGTAAGGCTTTGAGAATTTTTATTATTGCTTTCCCGGTAATAGGTTTCCAAATAATTGGCTCAGGATTGTTTCAGGCTATTGGAAAGGCATGGTCTGCATTATTTCTTGCTTTATCAAGACAAGTATTGTTCCTGATTCCTTTTATTTTTATATTTCCTTTATATTGGGGTGAGGATGGCATTTGGTACTCTTTTCCTGCATCTGATATTCTTGCTTTTATAATTACTTTTTTTATGCTCTGGTATAGAGTAATTAAGATTAAGAAAATGAATATCAAGTAGTTTATCTTCCTTTCTTTTTAGGAATCTCAATAATAAACTCAGTTCCTTTATCTTTTACTGTTTTAAAACTAATTTTTCCTCCGTTACTGTCAATTATATTTTTTACCATACTCAGTCCTAGCCCCATACCACCCGATTTTGTTGTGAAATTAGGCTGGAAAATTTTTGGAATCATAGTCTCATCAATTCCTTTTCCGTTATCTTTTACCGTAACAATATAATCCTTTTCATTTTCATCAACGATAATATTTATTAAGCCATTTCGATCGTGAGGTATTGCTTGGATACTATTTTTTATGAGATTATTGAAAACTCTTGTAAGTTGTTCTTTGTCAGCTTTTATAATGCCTTTGCTTTCGATATTTATTGATGTGATAAACCTAATATTTTCGAAAGATTTGAATAGTTGTACTGTATTATATATTATTTCAATAAGATTATTTGTTTCTTTTTTGGACTCAGGCATTTTCGCAAAATGCGAGAATTCTGTTGCAATCTCAGAAAGTACATCGATTTGTTCAATTATGGTTTTCGTAACTCGCTTGAAGGTTTTTTCCCAATTTCCATCTTTTCGCTCGTATGCCTGTTCTAGATACTGAATGCTAAGTTTCATTGGGGTGAGAGGGTTTTTTATCTCATGAGCAATTTGTTTTGCCATCTCTCTCCATGCCATTTCTCTTTCCGATTTTGCGAGTTGATTAACCGATTCAGTTAGTTCGTCAACTTTACGATTATATTCCCTAATTAGGCCTCCAAGTTCATCATCTTTATCATATTTTATTTTTTCAGCTTTTTTATTAATGTCCATCATTCTAATTTTCTGCTGAATTATTGAAAGAGGACGGGTCACTTGCTTGCTTATAAAAATTCCAATAATTACTGAAATGAGAATCAAAACCAAGAAAACATTGGAGAATGCAACAATGAAATTTGAAATCTCTTCCCTAAATTCGTTTTGCCTTGCAAAATATGGAAGGTTTAGATATGCAATCAATTCATTATCATGATTTCGGAAAGGTAGATATGCAGATAAATAGTTAACCTTCCCAATTTCTTCATTAAGGATAATGGATCCCGAACTATTAAGAATTAGCTCTTTATATGCTTTCGTATCTAAATATCTCCCTTTGAGTCCTTGATCGTACAATTCTTTTCTTGAAGTTGCAAATAGTTTGCCTTCAGTGTCGTACAGATTTATGTCAGTATAAAAAACATTAGATAGTTTTATAAGCAGATAATTCATAAACTTTATGTCATTTACGTCAAAATCGCTATAATGACCAAATTCAGTTTCAAGTTCAGTAAGTATTGATTGAACCTTATCTTCAAGAAATTCGGATTGTTTTGCTTTATATCCTTTAACAATGAAGTAAATGGAGATTGTGCCGGTAATAATCAATGATAACAAAAGAATGCTGATAAACGAAATCTGTATCTTATTTTTCAGTGTCATTCTAATAATAGGGGTCTTTCTAACTATTTTTAATACAAGAATAAGAAAATGAAAGGCAAGAAAAAGAATTGTGAAAATATATGAAAATGAGACGAGCTCTTGTGAATAGTCTGATGCTTCTTTACTTAATATTATTACATTTTCATTATCTATGTTGTATTTATAATGTATATATGAGTTATATCTGAATCCAGTTTGAGACTCGTCTCCGAATACATTATACTTCAGCAAAATAGGATATTTGTATGTGCCGCGACTTGTAACCAATTTCCCTTTATTATATTTAGCATAGTTGTAATTTTTAAGATTTCTTTTTACAGTTAGTCTTTTTTCAAGTAAAAGTTCAGGATATCCAAGTCCTTCGCTAAATATCTTACTATTAAGTTCAACAAATACTTTTGTTCCTTGATTATCTGCTCCCGGGAATGAAAACTCTCCAAAATAAGATATTCTTCCATTATGATTGTCAAGAAAATAAAAATTTGTGCCACTCAAATTAAAACCATATTTTTTCTTTATATCTGTGAAAAAATCGAAACATCCAACATGAATATAGTCAGGTTCAATTAAAAGACTGTCGCCTGATAAACAAATTGTAAGTTGTAAATCATATCTATTAAGATATCGATTGGAAAGTATTTTATTTGTAATTAGATTTCTTAGTCTTTCAAAATTAAAACTCTTATTTGCCTTGAGTATTTCTTTGTCATCAATTATGCTTGAATAAATTTCATTCAGAAAAAATTCAGCTCCAATATCTCTTTCAGCAGAAAGGTTATATGCTAGAACTTTAGCGGATTCAATATCTTTTTCGTTCGATAATGCAGTAAATTCATAAGATGTAATAAGGGAAATAATGAATATTATTATTACAAACTTATAGTAACTAAAACTATCGGCAACTAGTCTGGAATAAACAATTACAATCCATAAGAAAAGGAAAAGAATAGAGTACAGAACCTTATTAAGACAAATTTTATTGTAAATAATTAAGAAGACTAATAGGCAAATAAGAGTGATAGAAAAAAATATGAGTAAAGTTTTAAAACTGACTATTGCTTTAAATTCTTTTATAAGAGTATCAAAAATAATCATTATCCCAATTATAACACTTGATATGATAAATAGTCCTAATAAACTTAAATGATTTAGGTCAGTAATATTGTGAAAATTAAAAGAAATTGAAGAGTTTTTTACTAGACTTTCAAATAAATTAAAAACAAAAATGCTTGATAATAATAATAAAACACTAAGCACCGCAGAAAAAATAAGTGCTATAATCCTATTCTCTTTGATAATAATATTGAGCTTGAAATAAACCGAAAAAATAAATGAAAGTATTAAGAATAAAACAACATTGATAATGTAATCGCCTAATGATGGCAAGAGATATGATTCTGCAAATAATTCCGGTGAAAAAATACGGAATTCATGAAAAATACTTGGTATTTTATAAAAAAGCATTAAGTACCTTCCTAAAACTACAATAATTATAAATGTTAATAATAGAGTATTTCGTTTTGAAGGAATTTTATAGGAAAGGTAAATGAAAAGCTTGTATAATATTAATATGATATTGATAATTATGAGAAAATATAATAGTAGTACAATATATTGTGGAGAGTTTTTGTTACTGCTCTTCGACTGAATTATATAGAATTCAATATCTTGACCAATTATTACAGGAATTGAATTTTTTGTTTCATCTAAAATAATATCATATCCGTCTAAATCTTTGAATGCTTTATTATAACCACTTTCCAGTAAATCATTTTCGAAGGAATATTCTTGTTTAATTTGCACTAGCGCAACTATATGATAATTCTCGTATATGCTTGATTCTACGAAATACCATCCATTGGTGAGGTTGATTATTTTTTCGCTAAAGAAAAACGGAGTTGTGCTTACAGGTAGGGGTATATTATTTGTTGACCAATATTTAAGTTCATTATTCTTGAATAAAAAAATGCCGATTTTTTCGTGGTCATATAGTGTGCTTTCTTCGTGATAAAAATAATCCGGTAAAGAATCTTCGGAGTCTATTAAAAGTTCTATCTCTTGAATTTTCGAAAGAAGTTGATTCTGTTTTTCATTGAATGAATCCTTTAAGCTTGGAAGGTTTAGTTTGCTTCTATAATCTTTAATCAAGCCGCTATTGTTCTGATAATCATTGATAAAAAACAATATCAGAATTATTGAAAAGAGGGAAATAAAATACTTAAGATTGCTTTTCATAAAATTACAGTAAAGTATTAAAACAAAATTAGTAATTTTTGCTAGAAAATCATTTAATTAACTTATGAATGATGATATGGTTCATTATTCAAAATTGTAAATGCTCTATAGGTTTGTTCGAAAAAAAATAATCTTACCATTTGATGTGAAAATGTCATTTTAGAAAGAGAAAGCATATAATCAGCTCTTTTTTTAAGCCGTTCATCAGCCCCATATGCCCCCCCAATAATAAACACAAGATTCTTAATGCCCGAATTCATTCGCTTGTTAATAAAAACAGAATAATCTTCTGAACTCAGTAATTTACCTTTTTCATCAAGAAGAACGATATAGTCATTGTCTCTGAATTTGCTTGATAATAATTCAAATTCATGTTTTTTTTGCTCTAATTCTGTAAGTTTTGAGTGTTTCTTTGAAGGTATAATAACCTCTATATTAAAATTTATGTATTTTTTCAATCTATTCTCGTAGATACTAATACCATCCTCAAGATACTTTTCATTTGTTTTGCCAATCAGTAGAAGATTAATTTGCATTATATTTATTTAATGTGATTGATGCAAAATTATTTAAAAATATTATATATTTGTATTTGATTAAGCTTATTATTATTTATTAACAATCTTGTTTATTGTATTATAATGGTTCGGTTTTTGATAATTGAATAAAGTTTTAAACTGTAAAAACTTGATAATGAAAACACTTAAGATTTTAACACTAAGCATTTTATTCTTCATTGGCATTGGGTCAGTACAGGCTCTACCTGTGTTTGATATACCTTTGAAAATTTTCGATTCAATGAAAGTTGGTAATGCAACCGAATTGTCCAAACATTTTTATTCCTCAGTAGAATTAGTTATCCTTGATAAAGAAGAAATATATAGTAAACAGCAGGCAGAGCAAATTCTTAAGAGATTTTTTGCATCAAATAAGGTTACAGGATTTACAATTTTGCATCAAGGAGGTAGAGATGGAGCAAAATATGCAATTGGAAATCTTGTAACAGCAAATAAATCTTTCAGAGTTTATTTTTTAGTTAAGGATACTGATGGAAAACCTTTAATACATCAGCTGAGGATAGAAGAAGAATGATTCCTGAATATTATCTTGATAATTTAATAAATAGAGCATTAAGCGAAGATGTCGGCAACGGAGATCATTCTTCGCTTTCTTGTATTCCACATGATTCACAAGGGGAGGCATTTTTATTAGTTAAACAGGAAGGAATAATTGCAGGGATTGATATTGCAAACAAAGTGTTTCAAAACTGCTCTAATCTTATCATATTCAACAAAATTCTAGAAGATGGTAATAGAGTAGTTCCGGGTGATATAGTTTTCGAAGTGAAAGGTCCAAAAATAAAAATTTTAGAAGCAGAAAGAACTGTTTTGAACTTTATGCAAAGACTAAGTGGCATTGCTACTGAAACTAACAGATATGTTAAGGAACTACAAGGTTTAAAAACCATATTACTTGATACTAGAAAAACTACTCCGGGTTTGAGATTGCTTGAAAAATATGCCGTAAAAATTGGAGGTGGAGAGAATCATCGAATAGGTCTGTATGATATGATTATGTTAAAAGATAACCATATTGATTATGCAGGCGGAATACGAAATGCAATAGAAAAAGCGAACAATTATCTGAAAATAAACAAGCTAAAACTTAAAATTGAAATAGAGGTTCGAAATTTTATTGAACTAAATGAAGTTTTAGAAATCGGTAAAGTTGATAGGATAATGCTTGATAATTTCTCAGTTGAAGATACAAATACCGCTGTTGAAATTATTAAAGGTAGTTTTGAAACTGAATCAAGCGGCGGTATTACAATAAATAATATCCGGAGTTATGCGGAATGTGGAGTTGATTATATATCTATAGGGGCAATAACCCATCAGATTAAAAGTTTGGATTTAAGCCTTAAAGCAAAGTGAGTTTTTTAAAAAACATTACTGAAAGAGTTAAAACTTTATTAAAAGTAGGTGAAGGCGTACTAAAGCGTATTACTGAACCTATTATTCTGCCCGGATTTCAAGGACATTCACTCTACGATATAGGATTGTTTTTCTTTAGAGGACTATCACGAGGAACAATTAGCATCAGAGCTAGTAGTATCGCTTTTAATCTTTTTATAGCTATATTTCCCGGACTTATTTTTTTATTCAGCTTAATTCCATATATTCCAATCGAAAATTTTCATGAGGAACTTTTTATATTATTAAGTAATATTCTTCCGGATTCTGCATATTATTTGATGCACGAAACAATTGTCGATACAATAATGGTACAAAGGAGTTCTACTCTTTCTGTTGGTTTTATCCTGATGCTTTTTTTCTCTTCAAATGGCGTTTTATCCATGATTGAGGCATTTAATGCAACGTATTATAACATTGATACTCGAAATATTGTGAGTATTCGACTTATTGCAGTTTTTTTGGTTTTGATTTTAAGTGTATTAATTATTGTGGCTATTTCTCTAATGATTGTAGGAAATAATCTGTTTATTAACTTTTTTGTTAATAACCCCGAATTAGATTATGGACTTCTGAGTTATGCAATAATTATTATGAGATGGATCCTTACAATAATGATTTTCTTTCTCGCAGTATCATTTCTTTATTATCTCGCACCTTCAAAGAAAAGCAGGTTCAAGTTCATTTCTCCTGGTTCTATATTTTCAACATTTTTAATTATCGTTTCAGGATTAATGTTTTCGTGGTACATAAATAATTTTGCTATGTACAATAAGTTATATGGTTCTATCGGGACAATTATAATCATAATGCTTCTTTTTTATTTCGCAGCTATGGCACTAATTTTAGGTTTTGAACTTAATGTGAGCATTATGCAAAAGAATAGAGAGGAGTAGAATTGTGCTTGAAATCAACAAGTTGCAAATTTATTGTAAGTATTAATTATTCAATTTTTTTCTTTGTTTTTCATTTATTTTTTCAATTATTTACTTCATTATTTTTTCACTATTCTTTTTCTCTCTATTTTATTTTTTTTGTATGTTTGTAAAGCAAATTATTCTTATAAAAGCAAATTTTATTATTATGAAGAAATTGACCTTGATTTTTATTTTTTTATCTATACTCTTCTCTTCGAGATTACATTCTCAGATAAATCCTGCAGTTGACTTTACTGTAACTGATATTGATGGCAATGTTCATAATCTATTTACATATCTTGATGCAGGAAAGCATGTTTATTTAGACTTCTTTTTTATTGGATGTCCTTCTTGTGAGGCAGGAATTCCCATGGTAAATAATATATACAACTCGTTTGGTTGTAATGCTTCTCAGTTAGTTGTTATTGGTATCGAAAGTACGGTAGGTGATGCGGCATTACAAGCATTTAGAGATCAAAATAATGTAGATTTTCCAATTGTTAGCGGAACCGATGGTGGTGGTATACAAGTTGACGAATTGTATCAAATTTCAGAATGGCCAACTTATTTATTAATCAAGCCTGACAGGAGTGTAATAATTGCTGGAAACTCCGTTATTGGAATTCAGGAACAAGGTCTGGATCTGAGTGCTTGCCCAGGAGAAATGCCTATTGCTAATTTTTCCGCAACACCACTTGTTTTGCCGGCAGGAGATTCAGTATTTTTTACTAACATGTCAAATCAATACGCAACTCAATGGTTTTGGGAGTTCCCAGGAGCTGCTACAACCATGTTTAGCGGAGAAAATCCAGGATGGATACAATACAATACACCTGGCTTATACAATGTGAAACTAACTGTATCTAACGACGTTAATAACACTGATTCAATAATTAAAATAAACTATATAGATGTAAAGATACCTGCTGATACATTCCCCGTTGCAGCATTTACTGCTAATCAAATTGTTGTTTTGGCTGGAGGAACAGTTAATTTTACGGACTTAACAACAGAAAATCCATGGTGGTGGGAGTGGTCTTTTTTTGGTGCTGTTCCTAATTCTTCAAACTTTCAAAATCCTACAAATATACGGTATAATAATCCCGGAACATACGATGTTAGACTAATTGTTAGAAATTCTTTCGGATATGATACCATAGTATATCATGACTATATACATGTTATTGCTAATGTTGGCACTGAAAGACCTATAGCAAGATTTTCCGCTGATAAAAGACTAATAAAAAGAGGCACAAAAGTTCATTTTACCGATGAATCTGACAATTATCCTGTAACATGGTCATGGGTGTTTCAGGGAGGAACGCCAAATTATGGAATTTCACAAATAGTCCCAGGTGGAGTACTGTATAATTCAACTGGATATTTTGATGTAACCTTAAATGTATCAAATTCAAACGGAGCCTCAGTTCTTCAAAAGAAAGACTACATAGTTGTTTATAACTCATATGTTGGTCAAATTTGCGATACCGTAGCTAATGTTAAAGCAGGTGAAACCCCTTATGCAATGAGTTTCCCGGGAGGAACGGGTTATTATGGAGGACAGAACTCTGATAAAATTGAAATCTATGCAGACCATTTTAAATATCATACTTATAATAAAATTTATGGTATAATCATCCCGCTGGTTCAATTGCAATATGCAAATAATAATGCTTATATAAGATTATATGTTTGGGATGGTGCAGATGATGTTCCTACTAATGAGATTGTTAATAAAAGAGTATATTTGCGAGATCTTCAGCAAAACTTCAATCAAGTAATAATGTTTGACCAGCCTTTGGAAATTGACGGACCATTTTATTTGGGATATTCAGTAAACAATATTTCAACCGAAAAATTTGTCGTAGGCTTAGTCTCTAACAGAGGTATAAATGGAGATAATACACTTTTTGTTCGTAAAAATGGAGAATGGTATAACTCAAAATTTGAATATCAAATATCTACATCTACTGGAATAAAACCTATGGTTTGCCTTGTTGGTATTGAAGATGAGTTTATTCAGAAAAATCTTAGCATTTATCCAAACCCGGCAAATAATATTGTTTATGTTAGTTACGAGAATTACTTCAGAGATGGAGATTTTGTTGAATTATTTGATATTACCGGAAAAACATTAAGTCTGCAATTCCCTAATCATCTAAGCAATGAAATCTCATTCGATGTATCTAATCTTAGTTCAGGAGTGTATTATATGAGAATTTTTGTTGAAGGCAAAATTCTGACCGAAAAGATCTCAATATTTTAGTTTTTAACCTTTTTGATTAAAGTCTATGCAGAATTGTATTCGCTTTGTAATTACTGTCTTTGTGAGTTGTCTTTTAGTTTTAAATGTAGCATGTAAAAAGGAAAATCCAGATGATAATCCCATAGAACGCATACCTTCAATAATTACAGATAATGTAAGCTCAATAACTCAAACAAGTGCTATTTGTGGTGGAAATATCGTTAGTAACGGAGGAGCAGAGATTATAAATATGGGAATTTGCTGGAGTACTTCGGAGAATCCAACAATTTATAATCACAAAACAACTTCTACTGCTTCTGTTGGGTCGTTTCAGAGAGAAATGCAAGGCTTAAGTCACTCAACAACCTACTATGTTAGAGCTTACGTAAGCTATGAAAATGGGGTAAAGTATGGTAATACAAAAGTTTTTACAACTTTAGAGGAGGAAGTTCAAATAGAAACAGTTACAGATATTGATGGCAATGTATATAATACTGTTCAGATAGGAAATCAAATTTGGATGAAGGAAAATCTGAAAACAACAAAATATAGGGATGGGATTAATATCTCTTTTCCGGGTTCGGATAATGGTGAATGGGTAGACGCTACTATAGGAGCATATGCCTGGTATAATAATAATATCAATAATAAAGAGAACTATGGAGCCCTTTATAACTGGTATGCAGTAAATAGTGGTAAATTATGCCCGCAAAATTGGCATGTTCCTTCCGACTCTGAATGGGAGACTCTTGTCAATAACCTTGGTGGAACAACAAAAGCAGGTGGAAAACTTAAAGCTATTGGATTCGAATTCTGGAATAGTCCAAATAAAGGAGCTAACAATGAGAAAGGCTTTACTGCACTGCCCGGTGGACATAGAGATGGATATACCGGAGCATACGATTATATGGGAACATACGGATATTGGTGGAGTTCATCTACATATAATGCTACTGATGCATGGTTTAGAGATATGATGTCGGGTTCTGAAGCAATCAGCAGAGGACACAGTAATAAGAAATACGGATTCAGTGTTAGATGCCTAAAAGGCAGTTAAACCCGTAAAGTCTAAATGTTTGAGTTTACAAAGAAATTGTAAACATCCGACTTGTTTAACTCGGTGACAGTCAGATGAAAATTATCGTTTTTATAAACAAAATAGCTATAAGTCTTTCCAAATAATATATTAGTGTTTGGGTATTTATCTATTAAAACTATTGGACATTTCCATAAACTGTAGCTTCCTTTTTCATAAACTTTTACCATTTCTGTTTTCTTAAAACTTGAATAAGGATTGTGGAGTTTTTTACTAACAACAACTGTTGCATCAAGACGAATATCTGATAATGACGGATTATTGGCAGAATGTCCTGTTAATGTGATGCTGATACTCAAAACTAAGATAATTATTGACTTTTTCATATGTGTAATTTCTAAAGGTTTATAATATGCACACCTGACGATTTAGCATAACCAAAAATAGTTAATGGTCTGTTAAAATTTATTAATGCTTGCTAATAAGCTGTTAGTTATTAGTATATGGCTTTGATTTAGGTGCTTATTCTTTAGACAAAAGTTTTATTGTCGTTAAAATTGCTGCACTTAAAACTAGTCCACCTGCAGATCCTGCGATGGCACTTTTTAGATTTTTATTTTTTGCATTCTGTTGATAGCCAAGAATGAAATATTCATTTTCAGGAATGTCGCTTAGTTGTGAAGCAATTTTTTCGGGTGTAGGTTTCATAAATCCTGCAGTGGTTGAATAGGAGATTGGTATTGCTAGTCCAATAAGATTATTAATAGGCAAAATCAAAGAACCGGTTCCTATAAAAAATCCACCAGCTGCCCATAGCCAAGATTTATGATGTTCCAGCGCATTTTGTTTCCCGAGTACGTAATACTTCATATTTTCAATTGAAAGTTCTTCTTCAAAAATAGGCTGGTAAATTATTGAATCATAGTTGTTTGTAGTAATAGAAAAAATGTCGTTCATGTCAAGATAGCGATATTTATCATTATCTTTCTTACATTTAAACTGATATTTTATAAGCTGCGATTCTGAATCAGTAATATAGGATGTAAAACCAATTTTTTTACCGTTTAATAGATTGATTTTATTTTGAGAAATAAGATTATTGCTAAGAAAACAAACAATCATTAATAAGAATAAATACTTTTTCATAAGATAGTTTTTTCCAAAACTAAATAAATATTTTTAATTGGCTTTAATACTGCAAAAAATAGTTAAAAAAAAGATTTTATTTTTTTGAATATGATAAATATTTCAGAATATTTTAAAACATTTTTCTATTTTTACGATTAAATAATTGTAAAACGATAAAAACTATTGATATGATTAAAAAAGATAAATTTGAATTGAGGAATATTGGTCCTAGGGATCATGAAATACCGGAAATGCTAGAAAAAATTGGAGTTGATTCGATTGATGATTTAATAGATCAAGTTATTCCAAAGAATATACGTTTGGGCAGAGATTTAAAAATTAGTGAAGCAATCACAGAACATGAATATCTTGATAGGATTCGTCGTATAGCCTTGAAAAATAAAGTTTATAGGTCTTATATTGGTAATGGATACTACGGTACAGGGACTCCATCAGTAATTTTGAGGAATATTTTTGAAAATCCGGGTTGGTATACATCATACACTCCATATCAAGCAGAAATATCTCAAGGAAGACTTGAGGCTTTGTTGAATTTTCAGACCATGATAACAGAACTCACCGGAATGGAAATATCAAACTGCAGCTTGCTCGACGAAGCGACTGCTGCAGCCGAAGCAATGGGGATGATGTTAGGAGCCAGATCACGTCAAGCAGTAAAGAGTGGGCATACTAAACTTTTTGTTGATAAAGACATCTTTCCGCAAACTCTTGATGTGATTCAATTACGTGCAGAACCTATTGGGGTTGAAGTCGTTGTTGGAGATTTTGAAGAATTTAGTTTTGATGAAGAATATTTTGGTGCAATTCTACAGTATCCATCAGCCAGTGGACAGTTAAAAGACTATTCAGAATTTACAGAAAAAGCACACTCAAATGAGATATTAGTAACTGCGGTTGTAGATATTATGTCCTTGCTGCTGTTTAAATCGCCTGCAGAATGGGGCGCAGACATTGCGGTTGGTTCAACTCAAAGATTTGGTATTCCAATGGGATTTGGAGGTCCTCATGCTGCATATTTGGCAACATCAGATCAGTACAAAAGGAGTATGCCGGGTAGAATAATAGGAGTGAGCATCGATAAATTCGGAAACAGAGCTTTAAGAATGGCGCTGCAAACAAGAGAACAGCATATAAAACGCGAAAAAGCGACCTCAAATATTTGTACAGCACAAGCATTACTTGCAACAATGGCAGGGATGTATGCCGTTTATCATGGTCCAAAACAATTAAAGCGCATTGCATTTAATATTTACAACTCTGCAAATCTTATCGCAGATCAACTTGAGATTTTAGGCTATAATATTAGATATAAAAAGTTTTTTGATACCTTGATAATTGAATTACCTGAAAATATAAAATTATCAGATATCAAAAAAAATGCTCTTGAAAAAGAAATCAACTTTAATTATTTAGATGATAAAACACTTAGCCTAAGTACAGATGAGCTAGTAAATTTATGTGAAGTAAATATCATTCTTGATATTTTCGCTAAAGCAAATGGTAAGGAGTTTGAAACAATCACATGTTTTGAAACAAAATATGAATTGCATTCTGAATTTGAGAGAAAATCTGAATATTTGCAGCAAGAAGTCTTTAATTCTTATCATAGTGAAACTGAGATGATGAGATACATCAAAAAATTGGAAAGACGAGATATTGCATTGAATCACAGTATGATTTCTTTAGGCTCATGTACAATGAAACTTAATCCGGCTACTTCTATGTTACCTTTAAGTTGGCCAGAAATAAATAATATTCATCCTTTTGTGCCAGAAGACCAATGTGAAGGTTATAAGCAGTTAATTTCTGAACTTGAGGCTGATTTAGCTGAAATCACTGGATTGAAAGCTGTATCACTGCAACCAAACTCAGGAGCTTCAGGGGAACATACCGGACTTATGGTAATAAAAGCTTATCACGATGATAGAGGAGATTTTCACAGAAATGTATGTATCATTCCTAGTTCTGCCCACGGAACAAATCCTGCTTCTGCAGCTATGGCAGGAATGGACATCATAATCGTGAAATGTGATGAAAAAGGAAATATTGATGTTGACGATTTGCGTGAAAAAGCAATCAAACACAAAGATAATCTTTCATGTATTATGATTACATATCCTTCTACTCATGGTGTATTTGAGAGTAGAATTTGTGAAATAACTCAAATAATTCATGAGAACGGCGGTCAAGTCTATCTTGATGGAGCAAATATGAATGCGCAGGTTGGATTAACAAATCCTGGAATTACAAATGCAGACGTTTGTCACTTAAACCTTCATAAAACCTTTGCGATTCCTCATGGCGGAGGTGGACCCGGTATAGGACCTATTGCTGTAGCAGAGCATCTTGAAAAATATTTACCAGGGCACAGTGTTGTTAAAACAGGAGGTGAAAAAGCAATTAAGGCAGTTGCTGCAGCTCCTTATGGTTCTGCAATGGTTTTGACAATTACATATGCTTATATAAAAATGTCTGGAGCTAAAGGTTTACGTAAAGCGACCGAAATGGCAATTCTTAATGCAAACTATGTGGCAGAAAGCCTTAGAGGTTATTTTGAGGTTTTATATACAGGAGAAACAGGTCGCTGTGCTCATGAAATGATATTGGATTGTCAAAAATTTCGTAGCATCTACCATGTATCAGCTGCAGATATTGCACGAAGATTAATGGATTACGGATTTCATGCTCCGACTTTGTCATTTCCCGTTGCAGAGACATTAATGATGGAGCCTACCGAAAGTGAAAGCAAGCAGGAGCTAGACCGATTTATAGAAGCAATGAAATCTATTAAAGCAGAATTGGAAGAAATTGCTGATGGGAAAGCTGATAAGGAAAATAACGTCGTTATAAATGCACCACATACTCAATTTGAATGTATAAATTACGAATGGATGCATGATTACTCCAGACGTAAAGCCGCATTTCCACTTCAATGGATTGAGGAAAATAAATTCTGGCCCTATGTTGCCAAAATTGACAATGCTTATGGCGATAAAAATTTAGTCTGCACCTGTGAACCTATTGAATCGTACATAAAGGATTAAAATCAATTTAATTCATATTATACCGGTTGCGAAGGAAATCGTTGCCGGTATTTTATTTAAAACTACCGTATTATGAAAACTTATTTATTCTCAATTTTCCTATTACTAATAATAGTTTCATCTTGTAATGAGAAAGAAAAAATGAATTACTATCTGGCATCGGGACCAATACAAGGAACGATGTATAATATTACTTATGAATGGTCAGAAGATCTTTCGAGTGAAATAGATAGTCTTTTGCAGACATTTAATAAATCTCTATCCAATTATGATGCGAATTCAACAATATCTAGAATCAATCGCAATGAGACAGATATTGCCGATCAACTATTCTTAGAAATGTTTTATGCATCATTAGAAGTTTACAATAATACAGATGGTTATTTTGATATTACAATTGCTCCAATAGCGAATTTGTGGAGTTTCGGATGGAAAAATAACAAAGCTAACGAAATTACTAAAGAAGTAATTGATTCCTTGCTTCAATATGTCGGGATGAACAAAGTGCAAATGCAAGGTAAATATGTGATAAAAGATAAGCCAGAAATACAGTTTATTGGAAATGCAATTGCTCAAGGTCAGTCAGTTGATTATGTAAGCAACTATTTAAAAGGTTTGGGAGTAAAGAATTTTCTTGTTGAAATAGGAGGGGAGATTTATTGCGAAGGCGTAAACAGTAGTGGATCAAAATGGAGAATTGGAATAGATAAGCCAATTGAAGAAAGCGGATATGATGACAGACAGAATCAGGCAATTGTAATACTATCAGGGAAAGCAATTGCAACTTCAGGAAACTACCGTAAATTTGTTGAGCAAAATGGAGTTAAGTTTGGACATTCAATCAATCCTGTTACAGGATATCCTGCTGAAAACAGCCTGCTTAGTGTAACTGTAATCGCTGATAAGTGTATATTGGCAGATGCATATGCAACTGCTTTTATGGTAACGGGATTGCATAGAGCAATAGAAATTGTAGAAGCAGAGCAGGGCATCGAAGCATATTTCATATATTTGGATGGTGATTCTCCCTCGGATTACGCAACAAAAGGATTTAAAGATTATTTGCCGGAATAGATGCTTCCACAACATGAGTTTTTCGGGGCTCCAGTAGCTGAAGCATAGCAGTTTTCTTTATTTAAAATTCTCAAATATCCAAGAAATGCAAATATTAAGGCTTCTGGCTTCACCTTATGGGCAATTAAAAGCTTTTTTTTTAACTTTTGTCAAAAAGAACAGAGTTAATAGCATTAATTATTAATGTTTTTATAATGATTCGACTTTTGTCTTGATACAAAAGTCTGCAAAAAATCAAGAAAAAACGATGCTCTGCCCGCCTCTGGCAAAACGAAAGAATTGTAGGTCAACCTGAACCTAAAACAAAGACCCTTTCTGAATCCTGCCCAAGATCTTTGTTTTAGAGAACGATGCCGATTGTAAATTTGTAATATTCTAATCTTTGCAATTTCATTGCTCGATTATACTAAACAAATTTATCATCGACACTTTGCAAGTCGGCTTGACACAATTCTAATCGTTTTGCCATTCACTGCCTGTATAGGCTCGCCGTTTTTTCAAGCCTACCCGCGGAGCATTGACTAACGACCTAAACTAAATTTCTATTTTAATTACACAATTAAAACGAAATACGAAAGTTAAGTAATATAATTTTCTTTCACCTAGATATTTAGAAATCCATTGTTTTTCTGGATGGTGATTCTCCCTCGGATTACGCAACAAAAGGATTTAAAGATTATTTGCCGGAATAGATGCTTCCACAACATGAGTTTTTCGGGGCTCCAGTAGCTGAAGCATAGCAGTTTTCTTTATTTAAAATTCTCAAATATCCAAGAAATGCAAATATTAAGGCTTCTTTGTAGTTTATAATATCATTTGTAGGAAGAATGATATTATTATTTGAAAAATAGTTTATTCTCTCAATTAAAAAGGAATTGAATGCTCCGCCTCCTGTTGCAAGGACTGATGTTTTATCTTTTGTAAATCTGCTTATTTGAAAGGCTACATGTTCGCAAAATGTTCTAAGTAAATCCTCTGTTTTATTTTTCAGATACTTGTTAATGATAGGATTAACTGTTTTTTCAAGCCATTCTCGAGATAATGATTTTGGATGATTAATAGAATAAAAATCTAAACTATTGAGACTGTCGAGCATTTCTAAAATTATTTCACCACTTCGTGCAATGTTTCCATTCTTATCGTAATCCATGTTAATTCTACCAGCTAGCTCATTTAAAATAATATTAACAGGACTTATATCGAATGCAATTCTATTATTATTTTCTTTGAACGAAATATTTGAGAAGCCTCCAAGATTTAAGCAAGCATCATAATCTCCAAATAATAATTCATCTCCGATTGGGACCAAGGGCGCACCTTCTCCACCTAAAGCAATATCAGCCGACCTGAAATCACAAACAACATCAATTCCTGTATGTTTTGCAATAACTGAACCTTTGCCAATCTGAAAACTGAAACCATTTTCGGGTTGATGAAATAATGTGTGTCCATGTGAGGCAATGTAATCGGGCAACTTAATATTTCTTTTTTTACAAAAATTTAAAACCGAATTACCTGAAAATTTGCCAAATTCTGAGTCAAATGCCAGTATTTCTGATATGCTTTTTAAATGCAGAGATGATAATCTTTGTTTGAAAAACTTATCATAGTGAATTGTATCATAATGTAAAATACTAAAACTATATCCGTTTTGATTCTCTGAAAATGAACAATATGCAATATCGAGACCATCAAGCGATGTTCCTGACATTAGTCCGGCAATTATGGTACTTTTCATAAATTAAAAATTTCTTTGTACATAACGATTTATTTAACGATTAGTTGTATGGATTTAACAAGTTTGTTATCTGCATAATATGCAATAGTATAATGTCCCTTAGCAAAACACTGTTTGTCGCCAATTTCTTGTATAAATAATTGACTCTTCGCTATATAACTCAGATGCCTTTATTTCTCGGACTTCCATTGTAAAAACAATCCCGTTATTTCCAAATATAGAATCCAAAACAATATTTTGTGAAAAAATGCTGTAGCTATATAAAAGACAACTAAATAATAGACAGTATTTCATGTTTTTGATTTTTAATTTACAACTATCTTTGAACTACTATTACTACCAACAGAATCTGTTGCTATTAAAAAATATAGTCCTGTAGGAATATTAGGCAAGTTGATAGTTATACTTGTTGCATGAGAATCAACTTTATTTCTCAAAACAGTTTATTGCCAAAAGAATTCATTAATATTTAGTTGCCAGAAAAAGGAGATTCGAACTCAACTGTAAAAGTCTTGTTTTTAAGTTTTCATCAAACATTGTTCCTGACATTAGCTTGGTAATTATAATACTTTTCGCAAATAAAAACTTCACAAAAATATGTAAAGTCAAAAATACTTATTATTTTTATGTTTTTAATTATTACAAATTTAAAATATATCGATATGAAAAGAATTATTGTGCCAATTGACTTTTCAGGAGAATCAATTAAAGCTTTGAAACTTGCAGTTATTTATGCCAATAAATTTCATGCAGATTTACAAATGGTTTATGTACAGGATGATAAGAACAGGAAGTTTCGTGTAAAACTTGAAAACGAGTATAATACAGTATTGGAAGATTTTGAAGGTATAATTGATAAATTTAAGAAGGACATACATCAGGATTGTGATTTTTCGTATATCATAAAAAAAGGCAAGATATATGAGGAAATTAAAAATCAAGCGGAAGCCTTTGATGATTCATTGATTATATGTTCAACAAGTGGCGAGTCGGGCATTTCTGATTTATTTATGGGTAGCAATGCCTACCGAATAATTCAAAATACTGAAAGACCTGTAATTTCGCTTACTTCAGAGAAGTATATCGGAAATGTAGAAAGAATTGTTTTACCAATTGATTCTTCTCGCGAAACCAGAGAAAAAGTACCAATGGTTGCAAAGATTGCAAAAGCTTTTGATTCAGAAGTACATATTATTAAGGTAACAACAACAACAAATGAAGGCGTTCATAATAAATTGAAATTGTACGCATCTCAGGTAAAGAAGTTCTTTGAATCTCAAAATATTAAATACCAGTCAAGTCTAATTGTTGGAGATAATAATACTGAATCAACAATTGATTATGCTAAAACGATAGATGCAGACTTAATTGCTATAATGACGGAACAGTCGCAATCACTTGCTAACCTTTTACTCGGTTCATATGCGCATCAAATGCTTAATAGTTCACCTATTCCGGTTTTAAGTATAACACCCAAACAAATGTATTTTTCTGAGGGATTTAGAACCACAGGAGGATAGAAGCAAAAAATATTGCTAAAAGCTCGAATTGATTATTCTTTTCGGGCTTTTTTATTTTTAACAATACTAGTCAATACTCCATTGAACATTATTGTTTCAATCATTTGTTCTTGTTCTATACTTTTAATATCAGTAATCGTTTTTCCCGCTTGTTTAGTAATCGAATAGCCTCGTTTTAAAACATTATTTGGGTTAGTTAAATCTACAATCTTTTGAATATTATCAAGTTTAGTATAATTTTTTAAAATCCCGGTACCCAGTTTTGATTTAAGTTCATGTTTAATTTCAGTTATTTTTCTATTGTTTCTTTTAATTAGTCCGGTACTATAAAAGACTGTTTTATTTGCAATTATTTCAAGTTTTGAGTTTTCTTGATTGATTCTTCTTTTAATAATTGATTTTAGCGAAAATAGTTTATTGTTGCAATGTTCTTTCTTGTTATTTAGAATTTTTCGTAGTCCTGATAAATTTAATTGTGCTTGTGTAAGGATAAGATTATTCAAATAAATATAATCTATGTATCTTTCTCTTATTTGAGACATTGTATTTTCCAGTTCTTTTTCAAAAGTATAACTGCGATTAATAATGAACTCTGCGACAGCAGTAGGTGTTTTAAGTTTGAGATTTGCTACAATATCCACAACTGACTCATCTCTTTCATGACCTATTCCGCTAATTACTGGTAGGGGAAACTGAGTTATGTGGTATGCGATTTTATAATTGTCGAACGTATTTAAATCTGTTTTAGAGCCACCACCACGAATAATTGCAACAACATCAAATTTTTCAGTTTTCTTGAATATTAAGTCTAATGCTCTGACAATAGAATTTTCAGACTCTTTCCCTTGCATATTTGCTTCGAATAATTCTATATCGTATGAATATCCGTATTTGTTGTTTTGGATGTGCTTAATAAAATCTTCATATCCGGCTGCAGAAGCTGAAGAAATAATGGCTACGCTTTTTATGGGATATGGAATTTTGTACATCTTATTCATGTCAATGATGTTTTCTTCTTCAAGTTTTTGAAGAATTTCCCTGCGTTGCCTTTCTATGTCTCCTAAAGTATATGATGGATCTATATCTCTTATATTAAGCGAGAATCCGTATAATTCATGAAAATCAACACTCGCACGTATTAAGATATTTATTCCGGCTTTAAGTTCAGATCCTGTTGAGTACTGAAAATATGAGGCAATTTTTTGATACATAGTTGACCAAATAGTAGCTCTGGCTGAGGCAATTATTTTTGAATCTGTATTCGATTTTTGAACAAGTTCAAGATAACAATGACCGCTACGATGAAGACTAATGCTATTTATTTCTGCAATTATCCAAATAGGAGAAGCAAATCCTGATTCTATAACAGAACGTAATTGCCGGTTTAATTCATATAAAGTGTAGGTATGTGCAGTCATTAATACTTCAGAACTTTTTGTGAATAAGAATTAGAAGAATTACTTATTCTTATAAAATAAATGCCATTTGAAACCGTTCCAAATCCAGATATTTCAAGCTTATTGTTGAATATTTCAGGGTAGTGAGGCATTTCGTATATAATTCTGCCGCTAATATCGCTTATTGTGACTCTTGTTTTTGTGTCGAAAAAATATTCAGGAAATACAATAGTTAAGTATTCATGGAAAGGATTTGGAAAAATTTCTATCTGATTGACAAGTTCAAAATCTTTTTTCTCAAGCAAAATCGATGCATATTGAAAGTCAGGTATACCATAACCAAAGAAATAATCAGGATTACTGTATTTTGATGATGCCGCCCTTACAATTTGCATTATCTCATAATTCGTTTTTTCTGGGTATCTCTGCCACAAGCACGCAACAAGTCCGCTTACAATTGGTGTGGCAAAAGATGTTCCTGATCCGTAAGAAAACTCTCCGTTAGTTCTTTGGATAAACGTCGAAGAACCAAGAGCAACGACATCAGGTTTTATTCGACCATCAAAACTAGGTCCTGTACTGGAAAATGAAGATATTTCCAGTGTATTGTTGACTGATCCTACAGTTAATATGCCATCCGTATCTCCTGGGCTACTAATGAAAGGGTGGGACTGACTATCTCCGGAATTTCCTGCAGCGGCTACAACAATCATCCCTTTCTGATAGGCTAAATTAGCTGCACGGCTTATTATTGCTGTTTCTCCGTCCATATCTTCATAAGTATAGTCAAATTCAGAATCATCGTATTTCAGATAGCCGAGAGATACATTGATGATATCTGCTCCAATGCTATCGGCAAACTCTGCTGCAACCACCCAGTTTAACTCTTCGATGAATGTTTCTGAATAAGCATCCTCAGTAATTAAAAGCAAATAATCAGCTTCAGGAGCAGAGCCAACCAGCATTCCGGGATGGTTTGATGCTATTACCGATAAAACCATACTTCCATGATCATGATAATAGTAAACATCATCGCCTCCATCAACAAAATTTCGTGTAGCAATTATGCGATTAGAGTTCAACAGAGAATCAATTGAAGACATATTATTAAGATTCTCGAAGCCCGAATCTGTTACAGCAATCATGACTCCTTGTCCACGAAAACCATTGTTATGCAAATAATTTCCATTATGAATACTTATTTGGAAGTCTCCTTGTCCATAATCGTAATAATTGCTTTTGTTACTAACAATAATTCCATCTCTGAAACTATCATTAATTACTATTGGCTCAAGCTTATTGTCTTCAAGGTGCTCGGATATTCTTCTGAAGTTGTTGACAAATGATAAATTTTCTATCTCATTCAAAACCGACTCATCTGTAATTTTTACAGTAATAATATTAAACCATTTGGAGGTATGGATTATTTTTATACCAAAGCTCAAAAGACTATCAACATAGTATTTAGATACTGGTAAATCTGAATGATTAATTTGAATATTTTGGTTTATTCTTCTTTGAATTGCCCTATTACTGAGAAACTCATTAGGATTATTTATGTTATATTCATTAAATTCTTTATCACTAAGTTCAATATAGTATTTAAAATAACTGTCCTGAGCTAATGTCGCATTGTTTGCATATGCAATTATGATGAAGAATATTAAAACTTTAAATCGCATTATTTTTAGTTAAAATCAATAATTTTTTGAGTGTAAATATTCCCAGTAGTGATTCTGGCTTCGATTGGAATGTCAAAGATTACCTCTTGTGAATTAATATTAGTTATTTCTTTATAAATCATCCCAATATTCCACGCATATATTTCTAGTTCCAGATCTTTATGAATAAGAGATTCAGAGTTTTTTTGAATAACAAGTAAACACGAGTCGAAATTGAATCCATTAATATTTTCGCTATAATGGATGTCGGTTATTTCATATTTTTTTAAATCGAGATCATTATAGATGTTTCCATTCCACGAAAGTCCAATTTTTACAGGGAATCTTATTTTTACAAACCTCTGATTTTCTTCAACTTTTTGAGCAGAAATATTTGTGAGTTTCGACGACCAAACTTGATGAATATTCCATTCATCTGTTTCGTTATATCGTATGTATCTTTCTATTCTATAAGCCTGTTCACTCTGGTTATCAATATAAATTGATTCAGTTAGCTCTTTAATATAATAGATTACTGTATCATAATATTCTGAAGGTTTGTCAATTGTAATTTCAGTAATTTCATAAATAATGTATTTCCCCTGTTCGAGAGGAAAATAATTCATGCCTTTTGAAATATTGTCCTGTTCTGGATTCTCTTTTTTGCATGATAAAAAGAAAACTAACAGAATGCTCAGCAATATTAAAGGGATTAGTCTTTTCATGTAGCAAATATACAAATTAAATGAATCAGGTTTTTAATTTTTTCTTTCTTGCAGCAGGGAAAAGTACATTATTAAGAATTATTCTGTAACCCGGAGAATTAGGATGCAGTTCTAGTTCTGTTGGTTCATCTCCTACGAAATGTCTGTAGTCTTCAGGGTCGTGACCTGCAAACCATGTCCAGAATCCCTTGCCATGTTCGCCGTGAATATATCTGGCTTCTCCTTCACGTTTGTTTTCTCCCATAATTAGTACATGTGGTTTAATTAGGGACTTACGAAAAGCTGTGGTTTGACCCATAAATCCTTTTACCATACTTGTGTGATTCTGAGTTAGCATACTCGGTATTGGGTCCCATTTTGCAGAGAATTCAAAGAGAGTGAAGAAATCTTCGTTTTGACTAATATTTCTGTCATTAGTAACATCAATGTCCGAATACTCATATTCAAGAGGATTCATTATAAGTTGAAAATCTGTAAAAGCCAAAGTTTTAGAATAATCGAGTTTTGAATTTGCATCTGGATCTGCAGGGTCTCCATCATACATATATTCACAAATATCCACACCTTCAGCAGCTAAAGCAATATCAAAAGTGTCGGTTGCAGAACACATGGCGAACATAAATCCACCTTGAGCAACATAGGCTTTAATAGTTTTTACGACAGCCAATTTAAGTTGTGATACTTTGTTAAATCCTAAGGCTTTAGCTTCTTCTTCAGCTTTTCTTTGAGTTTCGCGATACCATGGCATTTGTCCGTAGGCTGCATAGAATTTCCCGTATTGTCCGGTGAAGTCTTCATGATGTAGGTGTAACCAATCATAATTTGCGAGCTCACCATTTAAAACCTCTCTGTCATAAATTAAGTCATATGGAATTTCTGCATAGCTTAATGCAAGTGTAACAGCATCGTCCCAAGGTTGAGCATAGGGTGGAGAATATACCGCAATTCTTGGTGCTGTTTCCAGTTTTACAGCATCCATATTAACGCTTGGAGAAGAAATCTGATTCATTATGCTATTTTTTTGTGCATCAGCAATAACTTCATACGATACATTTCTTAAAATACATTCACGCTCTATATTCAAATTGTGTTTAAACAGAAAACTTCCACCACGATAATTTAACAGCCACCATGATTCAACATCATTTTGAAGAACCCAGTAAGTTATACCATATGCCTTTAAATGATTAGTTTGGGTATTATCCATTGGTACCAGCATATAAGCAGCATCAACATTCTTAAAGGAAAAAACCGCAAGTATTATTAAAAAAACTACCTTTTTCATTTTCTTATATTTTACGCAAAATTACAAAATTCACAAAAACAACTATTATAATAACAAATAATCTGCCGTAATGTTATAAGATTTGAAAAAAAAGAGTGGTTAAGGGTGGAGGGGTGACATATTTGGCAAAGCTCCTCCAAGACTGTGTCTTGTGATTCAAAGCAAATATAAGATATATCAACAATGCAATTACAAGCAAATATACTTTTTGCCTCCCGCTACAACCTTCTCCATAAGCTTGTAGTAAGCGATTTTACAAATTTACCCTATATCTCATATCGAAAAATGGAATATACCCCGCTTCTCACTCTCCCCCCAATTCAATACTATAAGTATAAGAATTTGAAGACGGTTTATCCTTGCTTTTATCTTCCGGTTTTGAGGATTTTGAGTTGTAAACTATATTGATTTTTGTTTCTTGTTTTTTCGGGAATCTGAAAGGTATTTTTATGCGTTTGCCTACGCTTACTTTTAATCCTCTGTTTTTTACCGATTGGTGTCGTAGCATTTTTATACCAATGTGAAATAATAAATAGTCTGAAGAATGAGGACGTATTATTATTTCTACAGTGGTAAATGCCGATTGAAATAATTCATAGTCTAAACGAGCTTAGCGAAGTTTAGTTGCGCTGAGGACTTCGTCGTTGGACTATATAATTATTCATTTCGGTATTACAAGTCTTACGGCTTCTTCGTCGCAACCATAACCAATGCCATGTTCTACGGCAACATCAAACACTTCGCCTCTGTCTGATACATTGTATTTTATTATGACACTTCCTTCAATTTTGTTTTCTAATGCCTGCTCGGGATATTTAAGATTCTCTTTGATAAATTTGTTTAAATATTCCTTTCCGCCGTCAATATGTGGCTTTTTTATAAATGTTTTTTTCTTTTTAGGCATAATACGAAGATAGTTATAAATGGCTTAAGATTAGAGATTTTTTCGTAATTTTTATATTGGTTAAGTGTCAAAATGCTTTTTTAAAAAGCAATAAAATGTAATAAATGCTAAAATAAAAAGCAAATAAAAACATAGAATGTTTTTTGGTAAAGCAAAATATTGCTGTTGAATTTAATTTCATGTTAGAATCATGCATTTCGCAATCAAAACTTAAACTATTCCATTTTACTCTTTATCAGTCCTTCAAAAAACCGTATTTTTGTAAAAATATTGAAGATGTATGTTTAAAGAATTAACTGAATTTAAGATTCCTGTAAAGATGTGGATTCCAGATATTGAGGCGGGAGCAATGCATCAAATCAGAAATCTTGCTGAGTATCCTTTTGCTGTTGGTCATATAGTTGTTCTGCCCGACTGTCACGAAGGCTTTGGGATGCCGATTGGCTCGGTTATGGCTACAAAGAATGTTGTTGTTCCAAATGCTGTTGGTGTAGATATCGGATGCGGAATGAGTGCAATTCGCACAAATTTAACTGAAATCAAAACCAATGAACTTAAACGTATAATCACCATAATTAAAAATACTATTCCGCTTGGTCATAATCATAATAAAAATCCTCAGGATGAGTCGCTTATGCCTGAAGATGATTTGTCGAAAACCAGAATAGTTAAGCAGGAATTCAAATCAGCACTTAAGCAACTGGGAAGCTTGGGAGGTGGAAATCATTTTATTGAATTTCAGATTGGCTCAGATGGTTTTGTCTGGATTATGATACACTCAGGGAGTAGAAATCTCGGGCATAAGGTGGCAACGTATTACAATAAGTTGGCAAATAGTATGATGCAGAGATTTGATATTAAGATACCGAAACATGTGCAACTGGCATATTTACCTATGGATATTCAGGAGGGTAGGGATTATCTTAGAGAAATGAATTATTGTGTTGAATTTGCCCTTGCTAACCGAAAACTTATGCTGGCAAAAATTAAGCAGATTGTTGGCGAAAATATTAAGAATGTAATTTTCTACGATTACATAAATATTGCACACAATTATGCCAGATTAGAAAAACATTTTGGTAAGCATGTTATGGTGCACAGAAAGGGTGCTACATCCGCTTTTAAGGGAGAGAAGGGCATTATCCCCGGCTCTCAGGGTTCTAAATCATTTATTGTCGAAGGGCTTGGGAATGTTGAAAGTTTTAAATCATGCTCTCATGGCGCAGGGAGAGTTATGGGTAGGAAAGAGGCTGTGAAAAAATTAAACTTGAATTACGAATTGGAAATTATGAATAGACAGGGAATAATTCATAATATCAAAACTCAGAAAGACCTCGATGAAGCAGTAAGCGCTTATAAGGATATTAATATGGTTATGAGCACTCAGAAAGATTTAGTGAGAATTATTACTGAGCTTAGTCCTTTGGCAGTAATAAAAGCATAAATCAATTAAAAATCATTTTAAATCAATCAAAAACAGCTATATTTGTGATGTTAATTTTTAAATATGAAGAAATTTATACATGATTTAAAAGTCGTTGCTAATAAAAGACTTAATAGTGAATATTTTAGGTTAAAATTGACCCACTATGATCTTTTGCCTGACATTTTGCCGGCTCAATTTGCAGAAATAAGGGTAGAAGAATCTCCTCAAACTTTTTTAAGACGACCTATTAGTATTCATGATGTTGACTATGAAAAGAATATAGTTTCATTATTAATAAGAATTGCAGGTAAAGGTACCGAGAAACTTTCATATCTGCAAAAGGGAGACTTCCTGAATCTAGTTTATCCTCTCGGAAACACATTTTCTATGCCCGAAAATGATAATATTTTGCTTGTAGGCGGAGGGTGTGGTGTAGCTCCATTGCTATATACAGCAAGATACTTTAGCGAACTTGGGTTTACTCCAACTGCTTTACTCGGATTTAGAAATAAGGAGGCTATTGTTACTGTAAAGGATTTTGAGAAATTCGGATATGTAAATATTATTACCGATGATGGTAGTATGGGAGAAAAAGGAAATGTATTGCAACACTCATTGTTTAGTAAAAAGAGTTTTGAATTTGAAAAAATTTATTCTTGTGGACCTGATATAATGCTTAAAAATCTTGGTAAATGGAGTGTTGATAATAATATTCATTGTGAGGTGTCTCTTGAAAATCTTATGGCATGCGGTATAGGCGCATGTTTGTGTTGTGTTCAAAATACAACAGAAGGGCATAAGTGTGTTTGTGTTGATGGACCTGTGTTTAATGCAAAAGATATTATATGGTAAATTTAAATATTGATTTCAACGGATTGAAACTTTCAAATCCTGTTATGACTGCTTCAGGAACCTTTGGCTATGGACTGGAGTTCGAAGACTTTCTTAATTTGAAGACTCTTGGAGGTTTTATTGTTAAAGGAACAACTCTAATGCCACGAGAGGGAAATCCTTATCCTAGAATGGCTGAAACTGCTTCAGGAATGCTAAATGCCGTTGGTCTTCAAAATAAAGGTGTTGACGTTTTCTGTAAAGATATTTATCCAAAAATCAAAGACTTAAATGCAAATATTCTAGTGAATGTAAGTGGCTCAACTATAGATGATTATATAGCTACATCTGAACGAATAAATGAATTGCAAAATATTCCTGGAATAGAACTAAATATTTCATGCCCAAATGTGAAAGAAGGGGGTATGGCATTCGGAACAAGTTGCAGTGCTGCATCGGATGTTGTAAAAGAAGTTAGAAAGGTATATAAAAAACACCTCATGGTTAAGTTGTCACCGAATGTCACAGACATTGTTTCAATAGCTAAATCCGTTGAAGATCATGGTGCTGATAGCGTATCTCTTATAAATACAATTATGGGAATGGCAGTTGACGCAAAAACTAGAAAGCCTAAATTATCTACAATTACAGGAGGATTGTCAGGACCTGCAATTAAACCAATCGCATTAAGAATGGTTTGGCAAGTTAGTAAAGCAGTCAAAATCCCTATATGTGGGCTAGGAGGTATTATGAGCGCAGAGGATGTAATCGAATTTATGCTTGCCGGTGCATCTTCAGTTCAAATTGGAACAGCTAATTTTATTGAACCGGATATCTGTTCTGTAATTATAGAAGGATTACATTCATATTGCCTTGAACATAAAATTTCCAATATTTCTGACTTAATTGGAGCAATGGAAAACTAGTAGTTTGTCCCGTCAAACTTATTAAAGCTAGCTTATTATTCTCTTTTTACTATTACTTGAACGTCAATTACATACAGAGTTATACTTCACCTTGTTAACAATCAGAGTCCCCATACTTAGTTACAAATTTTATGCTATTCCTTATGAATATTGATAGCTAGAGATAATCCTATTATCTTATTTTCATAGCCGTTTATTAACCGTTACTAACGGATAAATTTAATATAAACCCAATTTTTCGGACAGGATAAACTGTTAATATACAACACATAGAATGTTTTAGTCGTTTATTAACCGTTAGAGCTTGAACTATTTAATAATCTATTTAATGCATGTTTATGTAATCAGAAATTTTATCAACAGGATGAATTTATACCACAAAAAATCATATTTTTGTAAAAACAAATTGATCTCATATGAATGATAAAAACAAAGCATTTTCATTTTTTCTGGATTTTGTGAAACGGAATATTATCAGCATTTTGTTATTACTAATTTTATTAGTAGTACTAATATATTCTCGAATAAATAGCACTCAGACTGAAAAGGATTATAAAGAGAGATTATCTGAAATAGTTAGTATCTATGAAGCGGAATTAGATTCTTTAGAGTATTCAAAAATCACTTACCTTACGGAGTATACGGCAAAAATAGTATCCGGTTATATTGTTGAAAATCGTATTGACTTATTGAATGATTCCTTTTTGTTTTTGCTTGAAAATCCACACATTGAAAAAATTACAATAATAAATGCTTCGGATGCTCGTATTCTATTTTCAACGGTTAAAAAAGATGAAGGAAGACTTTTTAGGGGTATAGCAGTCTTAACAGCAGGTAATTTTACAATTGATTCCGGCGAAGACTTACACAAGATGATTTGTCCTGTTTATTATAACAACATGAGAATTGCCATATTATTAGTTGACGTAAAACCATAAATTATGAAAAATCCTGCTACAATTATTATTTCAGTTATTTTGCTGCTTTTGGTAGTAGTTTTTACTATCCAGAATTCAGATAAAATAATTGTAAAACTATTCTTTTGGGATGCAGATATTTCTCTATCTCTTATATTGTTTTCTACAATGTTTATTGGCGTACTGATTGGAATTTTTTCTCTGGTTCCTACTATTTTGCGACAAAGACGAATTATTAAGAAATTAAAGTGAAATATTAACCAATAACTTATTCTATAATAATCTTTTTTGTTTTATATTCATCGGGTCTGACGTAAACTTTTAGTAAGTAAATGCCTGAATTTAAGTTGGATAAATCAATTTCAGTAAAAAGATATTCAATTTGAGTCTCGAGTCTTTTTCTCCCAAAGTTATCATATATGCCTAGGTAGAAGATTCCATTAAAGTCACTTTCAATTTCAATTTTCATTTTATCCTTAATAGGGTTTGGATATACCTGGAAGCTAAAAGTGATAAATGCCGGTGGTATTGGGTTATGTGGTTTTTTCGTAACTCTTAATTTTAGGTTAACTGTACTGTCGCAGCCATAAGTGTTTTCCAAAATAATTTGAGAATTGAAAACAGAGTCTTGGGTTGAAACGAAAAGCGAAAAACCATGATGGTTGTAGAAGTCGCCTTGAGTAACGGTGTCAAAAATAATAGTTTCATCAATTGGGTTTACTGTTAAATGAAGCACAACAAGGCTATCGCAAAGGTTTGCGGCAGTATAAAGCAGAGTGTCAGTACCTTCTTCAAATTTGTAAAAGCCATTCAAATCATAAACTTCTCCAAAACAAATGCTTCCAAAAATATTGCTTAAATAATAATCTCCAACAGATAAATTTAAAACCACAATGCTATCACAATTATGTTGAGTGATAAAAATACTGTCATAAACTCCCGGTTCTGTTAATTCTTTACCATAAAAATTGTAAGACGAATTTTCACATATCATTATTTGAATTGTATCAGGAAAGTATTCAGGGAAGACTCTTAAACTTAGTATTTTTAGTGTATCGCAATCATTTTCTGAACTTATATTTAGTTCATGAGTATAGATTCCGGGGGTGTTATGAGGAGAAATATTAAACCCAAATTCACTAAAAATATTGTTCTGACAAGTCTCAGCGTATAATTCAATTATTGTTTTAAAACTAAAATGAACCTTGTATATTCTAGAAATATTTCCGGTACTCACAGTAATTGTTGCAATATTATTATTCCCTGTATTTGCTTGAGTAATATTTAATTCAGCATTTTGAGATTGTGTAGATGCTGTTACGTTAGGATTAGAAAAGCATTCTGCAACATAAAAGTATTCTGTTATTTCTGGATTAAAATTCGATAGGTCTATACCATCAACTTTTATATTGCTTAGTCTTGGATTATATATCATTTCTATATCGTCGATGTGCAAGGCATCCGAAGATGATCCTTCGCCTGCAACTTTATTTGTTGTGAAAGTAATCAGAATAAATCTTGAATCATTGCTCGGAAAGTTATAGCTGAACGGAATTGTGTATTTTGTCCATTCCTGAGTACCTCTTGGAAAGTTATGTATAGCTTGAGCAACAACATAATTAGCACATGAAGGATCAGATGATTCAGGATCTCGATAGCTATAGTTTCCGTGTATAGTCGTACTTATTCGGGCATCTTGTGTAGCTGAGGGACATATGAATTTAGCCCAAAAACTTATTGAATCAGGTTTTCCATGAAACTCTTGGCTGAAGTTACTATTGTTTATTCTAGTTATATTATAATTTTGAGGACTACTTGGGGTAGTATTGCCAATTCTTATTTGACCGGTAGTAATATTGCCATTAGCAATGATATTTGAACCGAGCAGGTTTATCTGTGTAGCAAAAATCTTGACTGAATACTGACCTGAACTTCCAGGACGTTTGTCTGTTGATTTTGAATGACGAGTTGAAGTTGCTGAACCACAGCCCAAAGCAGCAACTCCACTTAGATCACAAGCTGCTGTCGGAAAACTATTCCAGTTTGTTGGTTCTGCATCCGAATTTGCTCCATCCCATAGCTCAAATCCTCCATTAGGCAATTGATATATCTGAGGATATGACTTAGATGCAGAAACTAGAAGTATGGCTATAATGAATGTAAAACTTTTAAAAGTCATATATGTTTCGATAAACTTTAAACAAAACTACAAAATCTTTTTAATAATTCACATTTGTTGTAAGAATTGTTGCATAATATAGTGATATGCTTTTAAAATCAATATGATTGAGTGTCAAAATGACATTGCAAAATCATTTCGCATGTAAATATGTCACTTTTTGGGTATAAAATAATGTCAAAAAATTATTTTTTTTTCTTAGGCTTGAGATTTGATTATTGTATAATAAAATAATTGTTTAACTAAAAAATAGGAGGACACAAATATGTTAATTAGAACTAGAAACAACGGAAATTTCTTACCGTCAATATTCGATGAGTTACTATCTGATGTAAGAAATACTAATTTAGACGTGAACTACACAAAACCAGATTTCAATCTTTATGAAACAGAAAAAGAGTTTGTAATCGAAGCAGCATTACCTGGATATGAAAAGAATGACTTTGGTATTGAAGTTGAAAACTCTGTATTAAATATTACTTGTGATAAGGAAGTTAAAACAGAAGAACAGAATAAGAAATATTATTACAGAGAATTTGTTTACGGAAAATTCAGAAAGTCATATTCATTACCTGAAAATGTGAACAGTGATAAAATTTCGGCGACATACGAGAATGGCATTCTAGTGGTTTCTATTCCAAAGGAGAAAGAAGCAAAAATTAGTCGACAAATTAAGATTGGTTAAAAAAATATTAATCAATTTGATAAAATGGATAGTATTGTTATGCTATCCATTTTTATTTCTCAGAATTTACTATTTTTGTTTTGTAACAGATTCATTAAATTACTATGAAAACGAAAGAGGAAATTGTAAAAAATTGGTTACCCAGATACACAGGTAAAAGTATTGAAAATATTGGAAAGTATATATTATTAACAAATTTTCAGCTCTATGTAGATATTTTTGCACAGTGGCATAATGTTCCTGTTGAAGGGGCAGATAAAAATATGAGTAATGCTACTTTCGATGATATTACAATTATTAATTTTGGTATGGGTAGTCCGAATGCGGCGACTATTGTTGATTTATTGAGTGCGATTTCTCCACAGGCGATATTATTTCTCGGAAAATGTGGAGGTTTAAAAGAAAAGAATAAACTTGGAGATTTTATCTTGCCAATAGCAGCGATTAGGAGTGAAGGTACATCAGATGATTATTTGCCACCTGAAGTGCCAGCTTTGCCTGCTTTTATGTTGCAACGTGCAGTTTCTACTACTATCAGAGATTTGGGAAAAGACTATTGGACTGGTACAGTATTAACTACTAATAAAAGAGTCTGGGAATATGACGAACGGTTTAAAAAATATCTGAGAAAAACGCGGGCAATGGCTATTGATATGGAAACAGCAACAATCTTTACCGTTGGCTTTGCCAATTCTATTCCTACTGGTGCACTCTTGCTAGTTAGTGACCAACCAATGATATCTACTGGAGTTAAAACAGAAGAAAGTGATAGTGAAGTAACTGATAAATTTGTTAATGATCATATTCAGATAGGAATAGAGTCGCTAAAGTTGATAAAAAGAGGAGGTAAGTCAGTCAAACATCTGAAATTTTAGCTAGCTATTTATCAGAATAAAAATCTATCATCTGTTTAATTGCATAATTACATACAGGGCAAAAATCATAAAATAGTGCCTTCATTTTGCAATCAATAAATGGTCTGTAAATTCCTGTAGGTGAATAACCTCCTCCTTCATAAACACCAAGTTTATCAATGTATTTGGATAATACTGGAGTAGGAATAGGAGTATTTTTATCCATCATTTCATGCCAAAACTTTGATTCAAAATCAACAAGTGTTGTTAAATTTGCTACATAAGGTTCAACAGTTTTATCATAAAAGTCAATATACGTCACATCATCTGTATAGTATTCATCTCCTAAATCTGCCAAAGAGTGCCCCAGTTCATGAGCTAGGACTTCTCCGGCTAGTGGATGGTTTGCTCCAATAATCGCATAAAAGTTGTATATTCCTCCACCGCCATATTCATTTGTATTGACCAAAATGCAAACTTGATTGCATGGAACAAGCGATGAATAATCGCGTAATGCAAAAATAGCAGGACTAGTAAGATATCTGGGATTGTTAAATGTTCCAAAGTGAGATCTTAAAGCTGTATTTTTATTACTATTAGTCATCGGGTTTGAAACACCAGAGTCTTCAGATATGCTTGCAATCGCATGAATTGTAATATTTTCTGCCTCAGATTTGAATGGCTCAACAGATAATAAATAATCTTTCAGTGCTTTGGCTTGTATAAGAAATAGATTAGATTCATCTTTATCATATCCTTCAGCTATAAATGCAATTTCAAGTTTCTTGCCGCTAAAATTACCATTATGGATAGTTTCTACGAAAGATATAGGAGGAATGCTGTCATAAAATACTGATTGTGAGGGATTGAAATGAAAAGAGTGTAATAGATTATTATTATTTTGTCTATCACGCCGGTGTAAGTCTATTCTTGATGCATTTAGAGGCATAGGAATACTTATTACTCCCTCAAATATCTTAGTGTTTTCAATGGCTTCACTAGTAGTTTGCCATTCTGAAAAAAGATTCGAAAATCCATAAGAAAATATTTGCTCTTCGCTGATACTATCATATACTATGACTCTATATGCTCCATAATCATGCGAATCAATAAGATTTATAATATTGCCTCCCCAAAAAGATTCAGTTTTGTATTCCTTGAAAATGACAATCTCATCTTCAAAATTGCCTTCATGATAAAAGTCAATTCTTAGTCCTTTATCCGCAAACCAATTATAATAATTTGTTTGATTTTGCGCATTCAAAACAAAAATAGAACTTAGTAGTATGAAAAGCGTTAACAATGATTTCATAAAACTTATTATTTTGTAATACTTCACAAAACTACAAAGTTTATTTGGATACTGATTTAAATGACTGTATTTTTGCAAGAAAAATAGTCATGGAAACTAATTATTTGCCCATCATAGTCGAGTATTTCGAGAGTAATGGCATATCAGATAGCATATCTACTTTTCTTTCTGTGCTATCTGTTCTTTTAATAATTGCCATATTAAGCTGGTCAGGGAACTTTCTTGCAAAAAATATTATAGTAAAAATTCTCAGAAAAATTGTTAAGAAAACAAAGAATGAATGGGATGACATCTTCGTTGAGAGAAGAGTATTTCACAAATTGTCTCACATTGTACCTGCATTAATTATTTATTTTACAATAGGTTACGCATTTCCTGAATCGGAAAGTACAATATTTTTCATAAATCGGCTGTGTATGATATATATGGTTGTAATTGTACTTTTGGTGTTTAATGCATTTTTAAATGTTGTTAATGACATTTATGATCAGAGCATAGGACAAAAGCGTGGTACAAGTATTAAGAGTTATATTCAGGTTGTAAAGATTGTAATATCAATATTCATTACTGTTATTGTTTTTTCTATTCTTCTAAATCAAGAAGTTGGCTTTTTCCTAACAGGAATGGGAGCGATGAGTGCCGTTTTATTATTGATATTTAAAGATTCTATTTTAGGCTTGGTTGGAGGCATACAACTTACATCAAATGATATGGTTAGGATAGGAGACTGGATCTCAATGCCTGGACGTAATGCTGATGGAACTGTTATTGAAGTAAGCCTTAATACTGTTAAAGTTCAAAATTTCGACATGACTATATCTACAGTTCCAACTTATGCTCTTGTTTCCGAGTCTTTTACAAACTGGAGAGGAATGGAAGATGCAGGTGGCAGAAGAATTAAAAGATCATTATTTGTTGATGCAACTTCCGTGAAGTTCTGTACTACTGAAATGATAAAAAAATATGCTGATTTTGAATATTTAAAGGAATATATTGAACTTAAGCAAAAAGAGATTGAAAAATATAATAAAGAAAAGAAAGTGGACAACAAATATCTTATTAATGGTCGCCGAATGACTAATTTAGGTACTTTCAGGGCTTATATTACAAATTATTTGAAAAATCATCCTTTAATTCATCAGGAAATGATAATTATGGTTCGTCAGCTACCAGTGTCAGAAACAGGATTGCCACTAGAGATATATTGCTTTACAAATGATATTAAGTGGATTAACTATGAATCAATTCAAGCAGATATATTTGACCATTTACTTGCTGTTATAACTGAATTTGAACTAAAGGTATTTCAAAATCCTTCAGGAAATGATTTAAATCGGTTCATTAATAATTAAAAAATTATCTTAAATATTCATCCTGAATATCTTGTAGTAGTTTATGCTCTGCAGTACAAATATGTCCGTCTGCTGCTGCTGCTTTTTTCATTAGCTTGTATATCTTATGGCGGTCACTCATATTTTCTGGCATTTTTATTATCAACTTATTATTTTTTGCTAAATCTAGCATTCCATTAAGTTTGGAAGGGCTATAGCCGTATTTTTTTGCCATTTTATTGGCAAATACAATTTCATCTTCTTCAAATTTACCGTCTGCAGCTATCATTACCATAATATTGTTGAATGCATAATCTCTTAACTTCATTCGACTGTCTAGTTTCTTATTATTAATATTTGCAATGTAATATGCCGAATTCTCTTTATAATATTCAAGATAAGTGTTCTTAGGCATAATGTCTGTAATTATCCATTCGTGTTTAAAACTATTTATTATCGTTCCGCAAAACGGACAATTCATATTTGTTGTATCCAATAAGGAGCCTCCACAGGCAGAACATTGATAAGCATAAAGAGAGCCTTTGTTTTGAAGAAAATCAATATTTCTGGCAACTAGCACAATTTCTTGTTTTGACATTACTGACTGGTCAAGGAAATACGCAGATCCATTACGAATTTTTACTCTTTGAAATGATGATCTTAGGTATACAGCCAAAATGTTTTTACCATCTTTTTGTAAAGCACCAATCAGAGTAGCATCATTTATGAAAATTCTGTTATAGATATAAGCAGGACCAGTTTCAATCTCAAGACCAAGTCTATTAAAGTATTCGTCTGAGACAAATCTTTTCATAATGAGAGGATTTTTATAAACTCTTGCAGTTTCAATTTGTAAAAATCCGTTACTAACTTTATCTTCAATAATTTGTTTAGAGAAATTATCGTCTTGATCTAATATATTTTCTATTTTATTGGCAAGATTATCACTAAGGTCGTGAAGATAGTTAGTGCTCACATAGTCATCAGCTTGAGTTATTTCTGTTAGAATCCAGTCATATTCACCGCTGTTTGTTATTGTGCCACAAAAAGAACACTTACATATATCACTCATATTTTGAGGAAGATGGCTGCCACAATTTGGACAATTTTCGGAATTATATAAATCATATGAGCCTTTATGATTTGATTTACGTATGAATGTCCAGTATTCAACAAATTCCTCATAAATTGGGATGTTTAGATTTGGATATTTGTTCGAAACATATTTGTTTTTAATCTGTGCAAATACACTTACATCAATTACATCAAAATAACCATCAAAATCAATTTTTTCAATTACCAGCTTATTAAGTGTTAGTTTTTCCAGAGGGTTTGTCTGGTCTAAAATATCCATCATTTTAAACTGTGTATTAACTCTTTGATACATACCATCTGAGATATATCGACGTGCGCGGTTAATATTTTTATCTGACCAAGCTGTTTGTAGGTCGAAAAAAGCTTTTTCTGTTTTTTTTAAAAAATCTATTTCATTAAATGTAGGGTTGAGGGCTGAATATTGCTTAATGTCTCTATAGTTAGGATTTCTTGGAATCTTTGATGATGGTATTTTATTTAAAATTGAAGCTTGTTTTTTTAGCTTGGCATATAATAGTAATCCAAGTATAAGAATTGCTATTGCAATAATATTAATAGGAAATGGCAGCATTAATAATAAATAAAATATCAATTCTGCAATGCCGTCGCCTCCAGAAGAATTCGAACCTGATGAACCGCCACCGCCACCAAATTGTGCAAAAATTTCAGTACTAACAATAATTAGCAAAACTGTTAATGCAATCCAAATTAACTTATAAACTATCTTTTTATTTAAAGGTAAGTTGTTCATATATTTTCTTTTTGTAAACTTAAAAAAAATATGAATTACACAAGTAATTTGTGTGTATAATTAATTATCTACAGAGACTAATAATATATATTATGTTAAATAGAAATTATAAAATTTAATATACACTCTATTTTAAAAAAGTTGTAAAAAAAAACCGGTGATTAACCGGTTCTCCTGCTTTTATTGAATATTTTATTTTATTGATTCATCGAATCTATTGTTTTTTGTATCTCAGCGTACTCATCCATTTTTTGTAATCTGTAATACACTACTCTTAAAGTATTTAAAACATTTAAATTTTCAGCTTGGATTTCGAGAGATTTTTCTAGATATGGTAAAGCTTGCTCAAAATATACATCAGCAATTTTTTTAATCTTTTCATGAGCGGCAAAATTTGTAATAACAATATTATCATCAGCCCATTGAATTGTATCTACAGCTGTATTGTAGTAGAATGCTCCAAGGCTATAGTTAGCATCGAAATTCATAGAATCTTTCGCTAAAGCATTTTCATATTCAATTTTAGCTTCATCTTTTCTTTTTAGTTCTTCTAGCAAAGCTCCTTTAATTACATAAAACTGAGCATCTTCAGGATTTTTTTCAATTGCAAGGCTGATATATTTGTATGCTTCGTCAATTTGCTCAGAATTTACATAATAGTTAAATATGTCAATTATCAGAGGATAACTAAGCTCAGGAAAAGTACTTATCCCTTTTTCTAGAGTTTCAATCATTTTGTCGTATCTTTCAGTCATTTCATATGATTTTGCAAGTGATTGATAGATAAATATTTTCTCTTCGTTCGTTTCTCCATATTTCATGTCAATAAGATTTTTATTATATTCAATAGCTTTATCATATTGTTGTGATCTGAAGGCTGCTAAAGAAGAAAAATAAAGTAATTGTGTATCTAATTTGAATGACATCGCTGCAATAAACAGAGCTTGTTCAAAATCACTTAAGGCTGCTTCATAATCATGTTTTACTTGGAATTTATCAACTCCCCTATTTATAAATGCATTCGACAAAGCAGGAAATCTGTTTAATAATACATCCATAAGAAGATTAGAATCTTCGTACCTAGTATTTTGGTCTTGCAGTAATTTAACAAATTTCATAATGCCAAGTTCATCTTCAAAATCAATTTTTTGGTTTTCAGGATCTAGAAAGTTCTTTCTAAGTGCCATAATATAATTTTCGAAGGCAATATCTAGGCATGATTCATCACACAGTTTTTTATATCTAGGGTTATCTGTCACTGATAGTTCCTGATAAATCTGTCCTTTATACCAAAAAGTCCTGTAATTGTCTTTAGTGTCAGGATGTTCTGCTGCTTTGTCTATAGCTTCTTTTGCATCGGCGAGAAAGCCGTCTCGCATAAAATTCCATGCACTAGTTAGCAACCTTCTTTGTCCAAAACTCGATGCTGCTATCATTACCATTATTAATATTATTCCAATTTTTTTCATAATTAAAATGTTTAGATTCAAAAATCAATTAACTAATACAAACTTATGCAAATATTTTGCCATAACAAAAAAATATTTTCTAATCATCAGCATTTGTATCCTGATTAGTAGTAATATTGTCTTCAATTATGATATCATCTTGCTGCAAATCATTCACAATCTCAATTCCTTCTTGTTTTTCTTCAATGAAATTTTTATCCTCTAATGCCCCATCAATAATATTTGCAATTGATGCAATTGAATCACTTTCTCTAAGATTAATAAGCCTGACTCCCTGAGTTGCTCTGCCCATTACACGCAAACTTTCAACTGCAAGTCTAATAATTAGTCCAGATTTATTAATAATCATTATATGGTCATTGTCGGTAACAGAACAAATTCCAATTAAATTACCTGTCTTAGGAGTAATATTGATTGTTTTTACTCCTTTACCGCCCCTATTCGTAATTCTATAATCTTCGAGTGGAGATCTTTTTCCGTACCCATTTTCAGATAAAACAAGAACATTATGCTCGTTTTTCGCGACTATCATTCCTACTACTTCATCATCATCGGATATGCTAATTCCCCTTACTCCTGTTGCTGTTCTTCCAATTGGTCTAACTATATCATGTGGAAATCTTATTGCTTTTCCATTTTTTGCAGCAATAATAATATTTGGAATATCTTCAGCTCCATTTTGAGTTATTAGATTTGCTGTCAGCAATGTGTCACCATCTCTAACAGTTATAGCATTTACTCCATTTTGTCGTGGACGGCTATATTCTTTTAGTTTTGTCTTTTTAATTGTTCCTTTTATGGTACACATCATAATGAACTGATTATTAATGTACTCTTCATCGCTAAGGGATTTTACATTCAAATAAGCCTTTACTTCATCAGCTTGTTCGATGTTAATAAGGTTTTGGATTGCTCTTCCTTTGGAAGTTCTTTGTCCTTCAGGAATCTCAAAGACTTTCAGCCAGAAGCACTTGCCTAATTTTGTAAATAATAACAAAGTATTATGCATACTAGCAACAAACATATGCTCAATAAAATCTGAATCTTTAGTTACAGAGCCTTTTGCACCAACACCTCCCCTGTTTTGAGTTCTAAACTCTGTAAGGAATGTACGTTTTATATATCCGTGATGAGATATTGTAATCACTACCTCTTCGTCAGCATAAAAATCTTCTGGATTAAGCTCTTCTGAGGCATAAATTATATCTGTTTTTGGTTCGTCTCCATATTTTTCTTTAAGTTCAATTAGTTCTTCTTTTATAATTTTCATTCTAAGTGTTAAATCGTTGAGCAATAGATTGTAATACTCAATCTTCTTAAGTAATTCATCATATTCTTCTTTAATCTTGCCGCTTTCTAGTGCAACCAATGCTCTTAATCTCATATCAACAATAGCACGGGCTTGTATTTCGGTAAAACTAAATCTTTCAATTAGTCTTGTTCGTGCTTCATCAACGGTTTGTGAAGATCTGATAATTTGAATTACCTCATCTATATTATCAATAGCGACTAATAATGCTTCAAGAATATGAGCTCTTTGTTCTGCTTGTGATAAATCATATTTTGTTCTTCTTACAATGACTTCATGGCGATGTTCGACAAAATACTCAATTAGTTGTTTTAAATTAAGCATTTGTGGTCTGCCTTTAACCAATGCGATATTATTAACGCTAAATGATGATTGTAAGGCTGTGTTTTTAAATAATTTATTCAGAACTACATTAGCAACAGCTTCTCTTTTGAGATCGATAACGATTCTCATTCCGTTTCTGTCTGATTCATCATTGATATTTGAGATACCGTCAATTTTTTTCTCATTTATCAATTCTGCTATTTTTATTATCAGTTCAGCTTTGTTGACCATGTAGGGGATTTCGTTTATAATAATCTTTTCCCTTCCACTATCGGTAACTTCAATGTCAGTTTTTGACCTTATAACTACCCTACCTCTTCCGGTAAGGTACGCATTTTTAACACCTTCGATTCCATAAATAATTCCTCCTGTTGGAAAGTCGGGTGCTTTAATTATTTCGGCGAGTTTAGTAACATCAATATCATTATCATCAATATAGGCAACAATTGCATCCACAACCTCAGTAAGATTGTGTGGGGGCATGTTTGTTGCCATCCCCACTGCTATACCACTAGCCCCGTTAAGTAACAGATTTGGCAATTTACATGGTAAAACAGATGGTTCTTGCAATGAATCATCAAAATTAAGTTGAAAATCAACAGTTTCCTTTTCAATATCAGGAAGCATTTCGTCTGCAATTTTTGCCATTCTTGCTTCAGTATAACGCATAGCAGCAGGACTGTCTCCGTCAATAGACCCAAAGTTTCCTTGTCCCTCAACAAGTGGATATCTAAGCGACCATTCCTGTGCCATTCTAACCATGGCCATATAAACTGACGAATCTCCGTGAGGATGGTATTTACCTAATACTTCACCCACAATCCTTGCAGACTTTTTATATGGTTTTCCTGAGCCAACACCTAGTTCATACATTCCAAAAAGAATTCTTCTCTGAACAGGTTTAAGTCCATCTCTTACATCGGGTAGTGCTCTTGATACAATAACTGACATAGAATAATCTATGTAAGCAGATTTCATCTCATCATCAATATTAACAGGAATAATCCTGAAATCTCTTCCTTCTTCTGACATAATATTTTTTTTAATCTCTATCTATCTGTAAATCAATCGTTTAGTTGTTCAAAGAACAATAAGCTAAAATACATTTTTTGTTTCAAATTATCATTCATTTATTTGTTAACTTTTCAACAATTTATGTTTATAAAAAAGCAGTTTTGAATTATTATTTTAACTATTTTTGATTATTAAATTTTGTTGAAATTATTACAAATACTATTATTAACTAAACGTCTTTTAATTAGATAGATATAGTATTAAAAGTAAAAACAATAAATTTTGCGAATAAATAGTTTAACTTAAAATAAAGATTAAAAATTAAGAAAAGACAAAGATGAAGAGAAAGTTTTCGAAAACATTGCTTGATGTTGTAAATTATAGTAAAGAAGAGGCGATTAGACTTGGGAATGATTATTTGGGTCCTGAGCATTTATTTTTAGGGATTTTGAGGGAATCAAATGGAGTTGCCATCAATATTTTACAAGATTTGGACGTAAATATTAAAGAATTAAGAGAAAAAATTGAATCATATGTAAGGAATGTGACTAATGAACTTACAATTAATGATATTGATAAAATTACTCCATCTAAAACCACTGAAAGAATTCAAAAATTCATGTATTCCGAAGCTGTTTCACTAAATAGTGATGAAGTACACACCGGACATTTGTTATTAGCAATATTAAAGGTGCCGAGCAGGTTTTCTCAATTACTTGATGAATATAATGTTGAGTACGATATGGTAAAAATGAGTCTAGACTTTGAGTTTAAACCCGATAATTCGATGAATGACGATGACGATGACGATGATGATGAAGATAGTCATTTTTCAGCTTCCCCAGCTCCTGAAAGAAAGCCTGTTTCTGGAGGGATAAAAACAAAAACTGATACTCCTGTTCTGGATAGTTTTGGAGTTGACCTAACAAAAGCCGCAGAGGAAGGTAAGCTGGATCCTATCGTAGGCCGTGATAAAGAAATTGAAAGATTATCACAGATACTAAGTCGCAGAAAGAAGAATAATCCTGTTTTAATTGGCGAGCCAGGTGTTGGAAAATCGGCTATTGTTGAAGGTTTTGCAAATAGGATAATTGAAAAGAAAGTTTCTCATGTTCTTTTTAATAAAAGAGTTATTACTTTAGATATGGCTTCAATTGTTGCAGGAACTAAATATCGTGGGCAGTTTGAAGAACGAATGAAAGCTCTTTTGAATGAACTAATTAAAGCTACTGATGTTATTTTATTTATAGATGAGATTCATACTATAGTTGGAGCTGGAAGTACAACTGGTTCTCTTGATGCTGCTAACATGTTAAAACCTGCACTAGCTAGAGGTGAAATACAATGTATAGGCGCAACAACTTTAGATGAATATAGGCAATTCATAGAAAAAGATGGCGCTCTTGAGAGAAGATTTCAGAAAGTAATGGTTGAAGCTACGTCTGCTGAGGAAACCTTGCAAATATTACACAAAATTAAAGAAAGATATGAGGATCATCATAAAGTAAAATACACTGAGAAAGCTCTTGAAGCATGTGTTAAATTGACAAATAGATATATTAGTGACAGATGTTTGCCAGATAAAGCTATTGATGCACTAGATGAAGCAGGCAGCCGTGTTCACATTTCATCAGTTCTTGTACCTCAAAAGATTTTAAAACTAGAAGAAGAAATCATAAAATTAAAGGAATTGAAATTAAATGCTGTAAAAAATCAGCAGTTTGAAAAAGCCGCCTCTATGCGAGATAAAGAGCGTGAAGTTGAGGCATCAATAGAAAGAGCAAAAGAACTCTGGATTAAAGAAATAAGTGAAAAACGTGAAATAGTTTCTGAAGAGCATGTTGCAGAGGTTGTTGCTATGATATCAGGAGTTCCGGTAAAACGAATTGCTCAGACCGAAGGTAACAGGCTTCTGAAAATGGAATCAGAGCTTTCAGGGTCAGTTATTGGTCAAGCACCCGCAATAAAGAAAGTCGTTCAGGCTATTCAGCGTAATAGAGCAGGGCTAAAGAATCCAAATAAACCTATTGGGACATTTATATTTCTTGGTCCTACCGGAGTTGGAAAAACTCAACTTGCAAAAGTTCTTGCGAAATATTTATTCGATACAGAAGATGCATTGATTAGGATTGATATGAGTGAATATATGGAGAAATTTTCTGTGTCGAGGCTTGTCGGAGCTCCTCCCGGATATGTTGGATATGAGGAAGGTGGACAATTATCCGAAAAAGTTCGCAGAAAACCATATTCAGTAGTATTGCTTGATGAAATCGAAAAAGCACATCCTGATGTATTTCATATTTTATTGCAAATGCTTGACGAAGGAAGATTAACAGATAGTTTGGGCAGAAGAATCGATTTTAAAAATACAATTATTATAATGACATCAAATATTGGAACACGACAATTGGCTGAATATGGTCAGGGAGTCGGTTTTGATACAAATGCAAAAAAAGATTCAGTCGATAGACATTCAAAGAGCATTATCGAAAGTGCTCTTAAAAAAACTTTTGCACCAGAATTTCTAAATCGTATAGATGACGTAGTACTATTTAATTCTCTGTCTAAAGAAGATATATTTAAAATCATTGAAATTGAATTACAAGGATTGTATCAAAGATTAGCTGAATTGGGATACAAAATTAAAATTTCGCAACAAGCTAAAGATTATATATCAGAAAAAGGTTTCGATCCTAAATTCGGCGCTAGACCTTTACAAAGAGCAATTCAAAAATACCTTGAAGATGCCATGGCTGAAACTATTATTAAAGCAGAGATTAAGCCCGGAGATACTATTAATATTGGTTTTAGTCAGCAAAAAGGTATAACTGTAAAAATTAGCAGTAAATCTTAGAAATGAACTATTTTCAGTAGTTTTTTCGAAATTATTGAATGGTAAAAGAGTTTTGTTTTTATAAATTTGCAGCTCAAAGACATTATCAATATAGAATGAAAAGAATTTTATTCTTCATATTTTTTATTACTATTATTTCAGTTAATTCACTTGAAGTTAAATCTCAATTCTACAATGGACATCAAATGAATTTTGGTAAAAACAGAGTTCAGTTCGAAGAGTTTGAGTGGTATTTTTTTAGGTTTAAGCGATTTGATACGTATTTTACTGTAGGTAGTCCTGAAACTGCTTTGAGAACTGCCGAAATTGCAAACAGAGAAATCGAAAAAATGGAACTGTTTTTTGACCATTCAATTAGCAAACGAATAGTTTTTATAATTTATCAGAATTTAACCGATTTCAGACAATCAAATATAGGACTTAATACAGGTTCAGAGGAATATAATATAGGTGGAGTAACCCGTGTTATTGATAATGTAGTATTTCTCTATATAGAGGGCGATAACAGGAGTCTCGAAACTCAGATAAAATCTGCAGTTGCAAATGTAATCCTGAATGAAATGCTATACGGAACAAACATCAGAAACAAAATTGCAAACAATGTATTAATCTCTGTCCCTGATTGGTATGTAAAAGGCCTTATAGCCTATGTTTCTGAAGATTGGAATTTGAAAGTGGAAAATTATCTCAAGGCAGGGATAATGTCGGACAATTACAAAAAAATAAACCATCTGCATGGCACCGACGCTGTTATTGTGGGACATTCTATTTGGAATTACATTGGAAAAACATATGGTAATCAGGTTATACCAACCATTGTATATTTAACCCGTGTAACAAAAAATATTGAAAGCGGTTTTCTTTATGTTCTAGGAACTCCTATAAAAATGCTGCAAGACAATTGGATTAACTTTTATAAAA